>Ga0247843_1000515_pt1 | contig 91333 bp, 86 predicted proteins | sample LaCruzMarch2017__FD_192420 | JGI IMG/M metagenome (GOLD analysis project Ga0247843, IMG submission 192420) | Freshwater microbial communities from meromictic Lake La Cruz, Castile-La Mancha, Spain - LaCruzMarch2017_8m | ecosystem: Environmental > Aquatic > Freshwater > Lake | place: Spain... | reverse complement strand
CGCGCAGCCGGCCGGAATTGAAGTGCGGCACCATAGGCGACAAGGTGGAGATGATGAAGTCCACCTGTCCGCCTACTGCATCCGCCGTGGCCGGAGCCGAACCCTTGTAAGGGATGTTGGTGAACTTCGCACTGGTCTGCATCGCGATCAGCTGCCCGAACAGGTGCGGCCCGGTGCCGACACCGGGTGACGCGTAGTTGAGGCTCTTCGTCCTGCCCAGAGCAATCAGTTCCTGGATCGTCTTGATGCCGAGGCTGGGGTGCACCGCAATGGCGGCGGCATTGCTCGCCACTTTGGCGATCGGTACAAAGTCCTTGAGCGAGTCGTAGCGGATTTCCTTGAACATCAGCGGGTTGGTCGCCAGGAACTCGTTGGCGAAGAGCAGCGTGTAGCCGTCGGCAGGGGCGCGCGCGACCAGTTCGGCACCGATGTTGCCGCTGGCGCCCGGCTTGTTGTCGATCAGCACAGGCTGCCCCAGCAGCGCCGACAGCTTCTCGCCGTACATGCGGGCAGCCGTATCGGCACCGCCGCCTGGCGGGAAAGGCACCACCAGCTTGATCGGGCGCTCGGGCCAAGTTTGGGCCGAAGTGCCGAGCGCCAGGGTGGCAAAGGAAAGCAGCAGCACACGGCGACTGCGGCGGAAAATCTGCAACGGCATTGTTTGTCTCCTGTGGGCGCTTCGGACCAGCACCTTTGTTTTTCTCGTCGCGTGGGGTCAGAAATCCGACTGCTCAAAATTATTATGGCACCCATTTGGGATTACCAAAAAGCCGTTGAGCAGAGCCCCAGCAAGCCACTCGGTCAGGCCTCCACCGCCTCAGTCCTCGGCGTGCCCAAACTGCGCAAAACATCCCGCACCATCTGCGCCCGCGCCTTGGGGTCGGGCAGTTCGCGTTCGATGCGGATTTTGTCGTTGCCTGCCAGCTTGATGTGTTTGTTTTTTTGGATCAGGCCGATGATGGCCATGGGCTCCACAGGCGGATTGGGCTTGAAGGTGATTTGGATGACGCCCGGGGCGGCGTCGACCTTGATCACGCCATAGGGCTGGGTCAGCACGCGCAGGCGGTGCACATCCACCAGGGTCTGTGCTTGTGGGGGCAACTTGCCAAAGCGGTCCACCAGCTCTTCGAGCAGGGCGTCGATTTGGTCGCTGGTTTTGGCGGTGGCCAGCTTTTTATAGAACGACAAGCGCAAGTGCACATCCCCGCAGTAGTCGTTGGGCAGCAGGGCGGGGGCGTGCAGGTTGATGTCGGTCGTGACCGACAGGGGGCTGAGCAAATCGGGTTCTTTGCCCAACTTCAAGCAGCGCACGGCTTCGGACAGCATCTCGTTGTAGAGTTGAAAGCCCACTTCGAGCATGTTGCCGCTTTGGTTTTCGCCCAGGACCTCGCCTGCGCCGCGAATTTCCAGGTCGTGCATGGCCAGATAAAAGCCGCTGCCCAGTTCTTCCATTTGCTGGATGGCGTCGAGCCGTTGGGCGGCTTGTTTGGTCAGGCCGTCGATCTCGGGCACCATCAAATACGCATAGGCTTGGTGGTGTGAGCGGCCCACCCGTCCGCGCAGCTGGTGCAGCTGGGCCAGGCCGAATTTGTCGGCGCGAGAAATCACGATGGTGTTGGCCGTGGGCACGTCGATGCCGGTCTCGATGATGGTCGAGCACAGCAAGATGTTGTAACGCTGGGCCACAAAGTCGCGCATGACGCGTTCGAGTTCGCGCTCGGGCATCTGGCCGTGGGCCACAGCGATGCGGGCTTCGGGCAGGATTTCTTCGAGCTTTTGGCGACGGTTTTCAATCGTATCGACTTCGTTGTGCAAAAAGTAGCATTGCCCGCCGCGCTTGAGTTCGCGCAGCACCGCCTCACGGATCACCCCCGTGCCTTCGTTGCGCACAAAGGTCTTGATGGCCAGACGGCGCTGGGGCGCGGTGGCGATCACGCTCAAATCGCGCAGACCTTCTAACGCCATGCCCATGGTGCGAGGGATGGGCGTGGCCGTGAGCGTGAGCACATCGACCTCAGCGCGCAGGGCTTTCATGGCCTCTTTGTGGCGCACGCCAAAGCGGTGTTCTTCGTCGATGATGAGCAGGCCCAGGTCATGGAACTTGGTCGATTCGCTCAGCAGCTTGTGGGTGCCGACCACGATGTCCACCGTGCCGTCGGCAATGCCTTTGAGTGCGGCGGTGACTTCTTTGCCCGAGCGAAAGCGCGAGACCTCGGCCACCTTCACGGGCCATTTGGCAAAGCGGTCTTTCAGGGTCTGGAAGTGCTGCTCGGCCAGCAGCGTGGTGGGGGCCAAAATCGCCACTTGTTTGCCACCCGTGACGGCCACAAAGGCGGCCCGCAGCGCCACCTCGGTCTTGCCAAAACCCACATCGCCACACACCAGGCGGTCCATGGGGCGGGGGCTGATCATGTCTTGAATGACGCAGTGGATGGCGGCCTTTTGGTCGGCGGTTTCTTCAAAGCCAAAGTCGTTGGCAAAGGTTTCGTAGTCTTGCGGGCTGTAGCGGAAAGGGTGGCCCTCGCGTGCGGCGCGGCGGGCGTAGATGTTGAGCAACTCGGCTGCCGAGTCGCGCACCTGTTCGGCGGCACGGCGTTTGGCTTTTTCCCACTGGCCAGAGCCCAGCTTGTGCAGCGGCGCTTCGTCGGCGCTCACGCCGGTGTAACGGCCAATCAACTGCAATTGGCTGACAGGCACATACAGCGTGGCATCGCCTGCGTATTCGAGGTGCAAAAACTCCTGCAGGGCAGGCGTGCCGTCCTCGTTTTTTTGGCCCATGTCCATGTTGACCAGGCCCCGGTAGCGGCCAATGCCGTGCTGGCTGTGCACCACCGGGTCGCCCACGTTCAGCTCGCTCAGGTCTTTGATCAGCGCTTCAACGTCGCTGACCTGTTCCTGCTTCTTGCGGCGGCGGGTGGTGGGGCCTGCTGCAAAGAGTTCGGTTTCGGTGACCAGATCAATGCCGTGCTCAAACCAATGAAAACCGCTGACCAAAGCTGCCGTGGCCATGCCGACTTTTTCGTCGCTGGTCAAGAAGTCTTCAAGGCTGTCGAACACCGGGGGCGTGAGGCCGCTGGACCGCACGAAGTCAAGCAGGCTTTCGCGGCGGCCATCGCTTTCGGCCAGGATCAGAACGCGGGTTTTGCTGCTGTGGATGTGCGCTTGCAGCCGGGCCAGCGGGTCTTCGGCTCCGCGCACCACCGTCAGCTCGGGCAGTGCTTGGGCCAGGGTGTTGTCGACCACATCGGCGGTGCCGGTTCGCAGGGCCAGTTGCGCATGGCCGTTGGTCAGCGTGTAGAACTGCTCGGCGCTCAAAAACAGCGCATCGGGTGGCAGCACGGGCCGTTCGGGGTCGCCTTGCACCAGGCGGTATCGGTCTTTGGTGTCCTGCCAAAAGCGCTGGAAGGCGGGCTCCAGATCGCCGTGCAGCACCACGGTGGCCGCATCGGCCTGGCCAGCGCCCAGGTAGTCGAATACCGTGGCGGTTTCTTCGAAAAACAGCGGCAGGTAGTACTCGATGCCCGCCGTGGCCACGCCGTTGCCCATGTCTTTGTAAATGCGGCTTTTGGTCGGGTCTCCTTCGAGCAGTTCGCGCCAGCGGCTCCTGAACCGCGCCCGGGCCGCCTCGTCCATCGGGAACTCGCGCCCGGGCAAGAGCCGCACCTCGGGCACGGGGTAGAGGCTGCGCTGGCTGTCGGGGTCAAAGGTTCGAATGCTGTCGATTTCGTCGTCGAACAGGTCCACCCGGTATGGCACCAACGAGCCCATGGGGAACAGGTCGATCAAGCCGCCGCGCACCGCGTATTCGCCGGGGCTGACCACCTGGCTGACGTGTGAGTAGCCTGCCAGCGTGAGCTGGGCCTTGAGCTGGGCTTCGTCGAGCTTTTGTTTGACCTTGAACTCGAAGGTGTAGCCCGCCAAAAAGGACGGCGGGGCTAACCGGTAAAGGGCGGTAGTGGCGGGCACCAGCACCACGTCAGCGCTTTCGGGGTGGTTGCGCTGTTTGATGCGCCAAAGCGTGGCCAGTCGCTCGCTGATCAGGTCTTGGTGCGGCGAAAACGTGTCGTAGGGCAGGGTTTCCCAGTCAGGAAACATCACGCAGCGCAGGCCGGGTGCAAAAAACACCAGCTCGTCCATCAGTCGCTGGGCATCGGCCGCGTCGGCGGTGACGATGGCGGTGAGTTTGCCGGCTTTTTTCTCGCGCTCGGCCAGTTGTGCCAGCAGCACGGCATCGGCCGATCCGACAGGGCGGGGCAGGGTGAAACGTTTGCCGGTGATCAGGCTGGGCAGTTGCATGGTGGAGATGAGCAGAGGCGATGAAAAAAGCAAAGCACCCCCCGCCAAGAAGGAGGGGGGTGAGGAAATGATCGAATGGGTTTGATTTTATGGGCTTATGGCTGTTTGGCCTTTGGACGGGTGATGTCAACCACAGTGTTCAGAAGGTCGACGGCTTCAGCCCTGACAAATGTTTGCGCGCCATCAGCCCATGTCGGGGCTGAAGCCGCCGACCTACAATTCAATCCCATGCCGATCACCCCAGACATTCCCCGTTTTCACGCCCTGGTGCCCTGCGCCGGCATGGGCAGCCGCGCAGGCACGGCGCAACCCAAGCAGTACCAAAGTGTGGCGGGGCAGCCCATGGTCATGCACACCCTGCAGGCGCTTGCGCGCGTGCCGCAACTGGCCAGCGGCTGGGTGATCCTGTCGCCGGGCGACAGTTTTGCTTGGCCCCAGGGCGCGTGGCCTGCGCACTTCAGACGTGAGGCTTGTGGTGGCGCAACCCGCGCCAAGAGCGTGTTCAATGGCCTGAGCGCCATGTTGCACGCGGGTGTTGCGGCCGATGATTGGGTGCTGGTGCACGACGCAGCGCGTTGCCTGATCACGCCCGAGGCGGTGTCCGACTTGGTGGAGGCCTGCCGGAATGACCCGGTGGGTGGCTTGCTGGCCTTGCCGCTGCCCGACACCTTGAAGTCACACACGCTGGACGGCGGTACGGCCCGCGTGGCCAGCACCGTGCCGCGCGAAGACAAATGGTTGGCCCAAACCCCGCAGATGTTCCGCCTGGGGGCTTTGCATGCCGCTTTGGCAGACGCGGCGGCCACAGGTTTTGCGGGCATCACCGACGAGTCGAGCGCCATGGAGCGCCTGGGCTTGTCACCGCGTCTGGTGCCCGGCTCGGCGCAAAATTTGAAAGTCACTTACCCGGCCGACTTTGCGTTTGCCGAGGCGGTTTTGAAAGGCAGAACATGAACATCCGCATCGGCGAAGGCTGGGACGTGCACGCCCTGGTGCCCGGACGAAAGCTGATTTTGGGCGGGGTGGAGATCGCCCACAGCGCAGGCCTGCTGGGCCATTCAGACGCCGATGTGCTGCTGCATGCCATCACCGATGCGGTGCTGGGCGCAGCGGGCCTGGGCGACATTGGTCGGCACTTTCCTGACACGGATGCGCAGTTCAAGGGCGCAAATTCTTCAGTTTTATTGCAAGAAGCCATGCGCCGCGTGCGTGCCCATGGCTGGGAGCTGGTGAATGTGGACAGCACCATTGTGGCCCAGGCCCCCAAACTGGCCCCGCACATGGCGGCCATCAACGCGGGCGTGGCCCAGGCTTTGGGTGTGGCGTTGGATCAGGTGAACGTGAAGGCCAAAACGGCGGAAAAGCTGGGGCCTGTGGGCATGGGCCAAAGCATGGAGGCCCGTGCCGTGGCCTTGCTGCACAAGCCTTCTTGATGGCGCTGTGAGCCGGGGCCCGTGTTCAACGGGCTGGGCGGATCGCGGTTTTGGGGCGAAAGGCCTTGCAGACCTCGTCACGGGTTTCCATGTAAGGCCCGCCAATCAAATCCACGCAGTAGGGCACGGCCGCAAAAATGCCGTGCACCACGGCTTTGCCGTTGGCGTCTTTCAGGCCTTCGAGTGTCTCGGCAATCGATTTGGGCTGGCCGGGCAGGTTGATGATCAGGCTTTGGCCCCGGATCACCGCAACCTGACGCGAAAGAATGGCGGTGGGCACAAATTTCAAGCTGATCTGGCGCATTTGTTCGCCAAAACCGGGCATTTCCTTGTCGGCCACGGCCAGCGTGGCCTCGGGGGTCACGTCGCGCAGGGCGGGGCCGGTGCCGCCGGTGGTCAGCACCAGGCTGCAACCGGCATCGACCAACTCGATCAAGGTGGCGCTGATGCGGTCTTTTTCGTCGGGGATCAGGCGCGGCTCGAAGCTGATGGGGTTGTGCAGGGCTTTCGTGAGCCACTCTTGCAGCGCAGGCAGTCCTTTGTCTTCGTAAACGCCTGTGCTGGCACGGTCGCTGATGGACACGATGCCGATTTTGACCGGATCAAAATGGGATTCACTCATCTTCGGAGTCCTCGTCGGGGGTGTTGTCACTTTCGCCGCCTGTGAGCACGCTGCGCACCAGCTTGAACAGCTCGCGGTAAGCACGGCCTTGGCGAGGGGCCAGGCCTTGCGACACGGCCGCATTCGTCACAGGCACGGCGTCCTTGCGGGCCTGGCGCACCAGCGCGCGCAGCTGCTGGATGTCGGTTTGTGGGTGGTGTTCGATCCATTCGCCCACGGCGGCATCGTCGGCGATCAGGCGGTCGCGCCAGGCTTCGGCCAGGTGCAAGGCTTGTGTGTCTTTGGCGCTGCCTAAGCGCTGAATGTCGAGCGCTTCGCGCACAGCTTGCAGAGTTTCGGGGCTGAGCAGGCGCATTTGCTTGCCGATGAATTGCATCTGGCGGCGCTTTCCCTCAAAGTTGGTGATGCGTTTGGCTTCGGCCAGGCCATCGACGAGTTTGTCGGGCAGTGCCAAGCCCTCCATCAGGTCGCGGCGCAGGGTCAGCAGTTGGGTGCCCAGTTCTTGCAGTTCGGTGCTTTCGCGTTTGAGTTCGGTGCGGCTGGGGCCTTCCAGTCCGAATTTGAGTTCGCGCTTGAACTCCAGGTCCAACTCGCTGCCCTCGGCAACAAACTGACCGCGGACGAAATAGCCTTTTGTGGGTTTTCGGGACATGAAGGGGGGAACTCGTTTTCAGATGCAGCGCTGGGGCTGGGTGCCAAGTATCATAGCTGCCACTGCGGGCCTGGTGCCCGCCATTTTTTTCGAGACCTTCTTCGTGAAAATTTCTGTGAAAAGCCCCGTGAAAAAAAACGCTCCTGCTACCACCTCCCATGCCCAAGCCCATGACGGATTTAGCTACTCGCGAGACCATTTTGAAGATCTTGTTGACATTGCCCTGCACCATGCCAAAAAACTGGGGGCCACCAACGCGGGTGCCGAAGCGTCCGAGGGTTGCGGCCTGTCGGTCAGCGTGCGCAAGGGTGAGCTGGAAAACGTAGAGCGCAACCGCGACAAATCCTTGGGCGTGACGGTCTATGTGAAGCACCGCCGGGGCAATGCCAGCACCTCGGATTTTTCCAAGGCCGCGATCGAGCGCACAGTGCAGGCCGCTTTCGACATCGCCCGCTTCACGGCCGAAGACCCCACGGCCGGTTTGCCGGATGCGGCTGACATCGAAACCCAACACCGCGACCTGGACCTGTTCCACCCGTGGTCCATCAACAGCGAAGAAGCCGCCCGCATCGCACTGCAGTGCGAAGCCGCCGCCCTGAAAACCAGCCGCCGCATCACCAACAGCGATGGCGCGGCCGTGTCGGCCCAGCAAAGCCATTTCTTTAGCGCCCACACGCATGGATTTCGAGGCGGTTATGCCAGCTCGCGCCACAGTGTCTCGGTGGCCCCGATCGCCAAGCTGCCTGGGCGCAACGCCGAAATGCAGCGCGACGCCTGGTACACCTCGATGCGCTCTGCCGATGAATTGTCTTCGGTTGAGGCAGTGGGCCGCTACGCCGCCGAACGGGCCTTGTCGCGCCTGGGGGCACGAAAGATCGCCACCACTGAGTGCCCCGTGTTGTTCGAGTCACCAGTAGCGGCGGGCTTGTTGGGTGGTTTTGTGCAGGCCGTCAGTGGCGGGGCGCTGTACCGCAAGAGCAGCTTTTTACTGGACTCACTGGGCAAAAAGGTGTTCCCCAAGCACATCGACATCGAAGAAGACCCGTTTGTGCTGCGCGGCAAAGGCAGCTCACCTTTTGACGATGAAGGCGTGCGCTCGGTGCGCCGTAAAGTGGTCAAAGGCGGACGGGTGGAGGGTTACTTCCTCTCCAGTTATTCGGCCCGCAAACTGGGCATGAAGACCACCGGCAACTCGGGTGGTTCGCACAACCTGGCGTTGACTTCGCGTCTGACGCAGTCCACCGACGATCTGGACGCCATGATCCAAAAGCTGGGCACGGGCCTGTTTGTGACGGAGTTGATGGGTCAAGGCGTGAACTACGTCACGGGTGACTACTCACGCGGGGCCAGTGGTTTTTGGGTCGAGAACGGCCAGATCGCCTACCCGGTGCACGAGATCACCATCGCGGGCAACCTCAAAGACATGCTCATGGGCATCGAAGCCGTGGGCGCTGACACCTACAACATGGGGGCCAAATCCACCGGCTCTATCTTGGTCAACCGCATGAAAGTGGCGGGCGGCTGAGGCTTGGGCTGCAGACAGGCCCGGCCGCTTGGCGACAGCGGAACGCCCGCTCAAGCCCAGTGTTTTTGCCGGATGTCCTCAAAATACCCGGCCAGTGACTGCACCAGACGGGCCTGTTCGCTTTGTAGTTTCTGCGCGGGCATCTGGTCGTGTTGCCCGGTGAAGGGGCAGACCACTTCGGTCTTCAAACCGGTCATCTGTTCCAGCACCGACATGCCCCAAAACGGCACCGAGACCGGGCAGTAACCGCCTTCGTGCGTCATGACCACGCGGCCTTGGGCGTGCTTGCGGGCCATGTCCAGCACGACATCGGTCATCCAGCGAAAGGCCACGCCGTCGAGCATCATGCGGCCTAGGGGGTCAAAGCGCCCGGCGTCATAGCCGCAGGCCACGATGATCAATTCGGGCTGGTAAGCGTCCAGCGCCGGGAGGATGACTTTTTCAAACGATTCGCGGTAAGCCCCGAAGCCACATCCCGGGGGCAGGGGGATGTTGATGTTGTAACCCGCACCCGCGCCTTGGCCCAGTTCGTCAGCCTCGCCCTTGACGAACAGATAGCCCGCTTGCTGGTGCACCGAAATCGTCAGCACATCGCTGCGTTGCTCAAAACACTTTTGCGTGCCGTTACCAAAATGCACGTCCCAGTCCACGATGGCCACGCGCTTGAGCCCATGCACCTCGATGGCGTGGGCGGCGGCCAGCGCCGCATTGGCAAACACGCAAAAGCCCATGCCTTGTTCGGGTTCGGCATGGTGGCCTGGCGGTCGGGTCAGGGCGTAGGCGGTCTGGGCCTGGCCCTGCATGACAGCGTCCACGGCGGTGAGCGCGCAACCGGCCGAGCGGCGGGCGGCGGCCCAGCCGTTGGACGAGATGGGTGCGCCAATGCCGGTGTCGCCACCACCGGCCAGGGCGATTTGCTCCACCTTGGCCACGTAGCTGGCACTGTGCAGACGGGTGAGTTCGTGCACCAGCGCGTCGCGTGCCGGGATGACCTTCAGATCGTGCACCAGGCCCGATTGCTGGATCAGGTTGTGCAGACGCCGCTTGGGGTCGGCGTTTTCGATGTGGCGGTTGTAGGGCTCGACAAAGCCACCGGGCTTGAGCATCAGGGCGTAGTTGCCCGGGTCATGCCAAAAGCAGATTTCATCGGTGATGTAAGCGGTGGGTGAGGACATGAGGGGTCAGACTTTGCGGGAAGAGACGAGTCGGGACAACCAGGGCCAGACCAACATCAAGACCATGACGGCCAGGATGCTCGCCGAGATCGGGCGTTCGATGAAGGGCATCAAGGAGCCGTCGCTGCGGCCCAGCGCCTGGCGCAAAGTCGACTCCAGCGTGTCGCCCATGACCATGCCCAAAATCAGCGGAATGGTCGGGATATTGGCCCGCGCACAGACCAGTCCGAAGACGCCGAACACCGTGGCAATCAGCACGAAATACATGGAGTTGGCTGCCGAATAGGCCCCCACAAAGCACAGCGCCAAAATGGCCAGGCCCAGGATGCGCGGGTTCACATAAGCCAGACGGGCCAGGGGTTTGACGCACACCACGAGCAAAATCAGGATGACCACGTTGATGACCAGCAAGGCCGACAGCACGCCGTTGATGATTTCGGGGCGGTCCATGAACAGCGATGGGCCGGGCACGATGCCGTGCACCACAAACACGCCCATGATGATGGCGGTGATGGCGTCGCCCGGAATGCCCAGCGTCAGCACTGTGATCATGGCACCGCCCGAGTTGGAGTTGTTGGCACTCTCGGCGGCCACAATGCCCTCAGGGTTGCCTTCACCAAAAGGCGTCGGGTCTTTGGCACCGCGTTGCGCCCAAAAGTAAGCCAGCGAGGTGGACAGGGCCGCACCCACAGCGGGCAAGACACCAATGGCCGAGCCCAGAAACAAGCCTTTGCCCAAAGTTTTTGGGTATTTGAAGGGCTCTAAAAAGGCCCGCCAAGACACGCCAGCACGGCCAATCAGGGACGAGTCAAACTTGGGCACGGGCGAGCTGACCATGACCAAAGCCTGCGCCATGCCGAACATGCCCACCGCCACCGGCACCAGCGGGATGCCGCTGAGCAAGGCGGGGATTCCTAGGGTGTAGCGCTGTTCGTTGGAGTTGGGGTCGATGCCCACGGTGGCCAGGAAAAAGCCCAGGCACATCATCATCATGGCCGAGGCAAACTGGCGGTGATAGGCTTTACCCACACACAGGCTGGCCAGCAAGATGGCCATCACGGTTTCTGGTGCACCAAATTTGGCCGCAAAACCCGCCAGCGGTCGGGCCGCCAGGCCGAGCAGCAAGGCGCTCACGATCCCGCCAATGAAAGCCGACATGAAGGCCAATGACAAAGCCCTTTGCGCTTGACCGTTCTTGGCCATGGGGTAGCCATCAAACATGGTCATGATGGACGAGGCTTCGCCCGGTGTACGAATCAGGATGGAGGTGACCGCGCCGCCGTAAAAGGCCCCGCAGTACACCCCCAACAGCAAGGAAATGCCCGCCAGCGGTGTCATGCCGTAAGTGAAGGGCAGCAGAACGGCAATTGTCACACCCGGCCCCACACCGGGCAGCACGCCCACCACAATGCCCAGGGCCGAGCCCATCAACAGGGACAGCACGATTGGCCAGGTGCCCAGTGCCGCAAAACCTTGTGACAAGCTTTCAAAAAATTCCATGCTCAGATCAACCAGCCGTGTCCGAAGTGGACTTTGAGAAGTTTCAAAAACACCCACCACATGACCAGCGCCAAGGGCAGGCTCAGCGCCCAGGTGGTGCGCCAGGCAAAGCCCAACACGCGGCTGCTGGCCACCAGGAAAAGCACGGTGCTGCTCAGGTAACCCAGCCAGGGCACGGCCAGCATGTACAGGCCAAAAAGGCCCAGCATGGCCCAGGCCAGGCCCATGCGGGCCTGGCTGGAGTCGAGTTCATCAGAGTCCTTGAGTTCGATGGCACGTCGGCGATGGAAGACCTCCACCACACCCGCCAGGGCCATCAACCCCAGGGACAGCAATGGGAAAAATGCCGCCGACTCGAACCAAGCCGCTGCTTGGGGATAAGGCACGATGAGTGTTCGGCTGGCCAGCGCCAGGCCCCCTGCCAGCACGGCCAGCACCAGCAACAACACCCGGTCCCAGGACCATCCGCGAAGGCTTGACTCAGGTCTCATCGTCACTTCTTGGCCATGCCCAGTTCGGTCATCAGTTCGCCAATCCACTTGGCGTCTTCAGTCACCCGCTTGCTCATTTGGTCGGCGGTCATGGGGAAGGCGGGGATGCCGGCTTTCTTGAACTGGTCCAGAACGGCCTTGTCGCTCAGCGACTCCATCATCACGCTGGAGAGCTTGTTGATGATGTCCTTGGGCACGCCCACGGGTGCGGCCATGCCGCCCCAGGTGTACAAGTCGCCGTAGCCTTCTTCGGCAGGTGTTGCGGCGGTCGGGAAGACGGGGTTGCGCTGGGGGCCCCAGGCCGACAGGATCTTGATTTGCCCAGCCTTGGCGTAGGAGATGGCACCTTCGGCCCCCGCCGTGGTCAGATCGGCGTCCCCGGCGACCAGTTCTTTGGCGCTGGGGTTCGGAAAGGCCACGACCTTGTAGGCCCAGCCGTCTTTCTTGGCGATCTTGGCGGCGATCAGTGCAGGCACGGCGGCAGGCGCATAGCTGCCAATCACCACGGGCTTGCCGCTTTTCTTGGCCCAGGCGGCGAACTCCTTGAGGTTCGTGGCCGGAATGTCGCCACGCGCAGCCAGTACAAAGTCGTTGATCAGCATGCCGCCCACCGAATGGTAGTCGCTGATTTTGTAGGGGGTATTGCCAGCGATGATTTGCGAGATGCCAGGTCCAGGCGTCCAGGTGCCGATGGTGTAGCCATCGGGTTTGGCGCGGATCATCTCGGCAAAGCCCACCACGCCGCCGCCGCCTGGCTTGTTGATCACTTGAACCGGCACGCCCAGACGCTTGCTCATGCCCTCTGCGACCAGGCGGGTCACCACGTCCATGTCGTTGCCCGGTGGGTAGGGGTAGATGATCTCGATGGGCTTGCTGGGCCATTTGTCTTGCGCCATGGCGGGCAGGGCAGCAGCAGCGGCCAGAGCGGCAAGGGCGATCAAACGGATGCGGTGGTTCATGTGAGTCTCCTGGTGGTGGGGTGAAGTGAAATCAAACTTTTTCTGAGGCAGAGAACGCGATGTGCAAGATGCGCAGGGTCTCGTCCACATCCTGGCGCGTAAAGACCAGGGGCGGCGATAGGATAAGACGGTTGCCTTGCACGCGGATGATGGCGCCCGCCTGACGGGCTGTGCCGACCAGGGTTTGGATGTAGGTCGAAGGCGGCACCAGCATGGCCTTGCTGGCTTTGTCGGTCACCAGCTCCACGGCGGCCATCAGACCTTTGCCACGCACTTCGCCCACATGGGCGTAATGCATCAACTCTTGCAGCTTGTCTTGCATGTAAGTACCTACGCGGCTGGCGTTGCCGGGCAGGTCTTCGCTGGCCACGATGTCCAGATTCGCGTTGGCCGCAGCGCACGCCAGCGCATGGCCTGAATAGGTGTAGCCGTGCATCAGCGCAGCGGGCACGCCGGGCTGGTTCCAGGCGCTGGCCACGCGTTCGTTGATGAGCGTGGCACCCAAAGGCACATAACCCGAGTTGATGCCCTTGGCCATGGCCATGATGTCGGGGGCCACGCCCCATGCGCGCGCACCGCACATGGCGCCGATGCGACCAAAGCCGGTCACGATCTCGTCGCTGATGAGCAAAATGCCGTGCTGGTCGAGCAGTTGACGCAGGCCCGGCCAGTAGCTGTCGTGCGGCACGATCACGCCGCCAGCGCCTTGCACCGGCTCGGCCACCAGGGCGGCGATGTTGTGCGCCCCGACTTGCTCGATCAGTTGGCTCAGTTGAATCAGACACAACTGGGCCAGCTGGGCCGGGTCGGTTTCGTTCCACGGATTGCGGTAGGTGTAGGGCGTTTCGGCCAGGTGGCAGCCGGGCAGCAGGGGCTCGTAGGCGCTGCGAAACATCGGGTTGCCGTTGATGGACGCGCCACCAAAGTGCACCCCGTGGTAGCCCCATTTGAGCGAGATGAACTGGTGACGATCGGGTTGGCCGTTCAGCTTCCAATATTGGCGCGCCAGTTTGAGCGCGGTCTCGACCGCGTCCGAGCCACCGGAGGAAAAGAACACCTTGTTCATTTTTTCTGGTGCGAACATGCGCATGAGGCGCGCCGACAGCTCGATGGCGGGCGGGTTGGAGGTGTTTTGAAAGGTGGAGTAGTAAGCCAGCTTGTCCAGCTGCGCCTTGATGGCGTTGATGACCTCGGGTCGGTTGTGCCCGACGTTCACGTTCCACAGAGAGGCCACCGTGTCCAGGTAACGCTTGCCGTCAATGTCGTAAACATAGACGCCTTCGCCCCGGTCAATGATCAAGGGCGGCGCAGCTTGCACCGCCTTGGGGTCGATCATGGGGTGGTACATGTGCTGCGCGTTGGCGCTGCGGATGTCGATGCTGTTGGAATTCATACCCCCGAGCATAGGCACCAAGGGGGTAATGGAAAAAATCCATTATCCTCAGGTCTTTCCCGTAGACAGGTTGTTGAAACCATGGGTTTTCCCAAGTCATCCCTGGCGGCCCCCGATCCGCTGCCCCAGTTTGAAAATCCGCAGTCGATCTTCGATCTGCTCAATTTTCAGCTGCACGAGTTCCTGGGCATCAGCGGTTCATTGGTGACCCGCATCTGCGAAAACGAGTACGGCATCACCCGCGAGGAGTGGCAGTTTGTGGCGATGTTGGCCGAACTCGGGGGCATGTCACCTTCGGACTTGGCAGCCCGCACCACGGTGGACCGATCGCAAGCCTCCAAAACCTTGCGCGGCCTGATGGTCAAGGGTTTGGTGGACCGCCAGCCCGTTCCTGGGGACGGTCGCAAGGCGAGGGTTCAACTGACGGAGGCCGGCATGCAGTTGTACCGGCAAATCTTTCCCCGCGTGGTTCAGGTGCACAACGAGGTCATGCAAGACCTGAGCACCGACGAGCGTGCAGCGCTGGCCCGGGCCATGCACAGCCTGCGTGCGCGCGCATTGGCCGTGGCCCAAAGACACAAGCCCGAAGGTGCCACCGGACGCAGGCTGGGTGGCAGTCGCGCCCATTGGAAATCAACGCCCCTGGTCAATTAAGACCGCAGGTCCGCGCGGATCAGGTCAGCGGCTTTTTCGGCCAGCATGATGATGGGCGCGTTGGTGTTGCCTGACACGATGCGTGGCATGACCGCGCCATCCACCACACGCAGACCTTGCACACCATGCACCCGCAGCCGGGCATCGACCACCGACATCGGGTCGCTCGCCGGGCCCATGGCGCAAGTGCCCACCGGGTGAAAAATGCTGCCCGCGCGGCTGCGTACCCAATCGAGCAGATCGGCATCACTTTGCCTTGTTGCGCCGGGTTCGTGCTCTTGCACGATGAAGTCGGACAGCGGTGACTGGCTAGCGATTTCGCGCATTTTGCGCACCATCTGCACGGCCAGGCGTTGGTCGTTTTCAGCGCTCAGATAATTGGCCTGGATCTCGGGAGCGGCCAGGGGGTCAGCGCTGCGAATCTGAATACGCCCTCGGCTTTCGGGCCGCAAAATGCAGGCCGACAGGGTGATGCCAGGAAAAGGGTGAGGCGGTTGGTGGGGGCGATCAAAGCTGACCAGGCCGAAATGGATCTGCACATTGGGCCAGTCGGGTTGCTGGGCATTGTCCACAGACAAAAAGGCCCCGGCCCGGTAAACCCCGGTGGCCAGCGGTCCAGTGCGGGTGAGCTGGTAGCGCAAAAAGTCGCGGGCACTTCGCCAACGGCTGTTGGCCACATCGTTCAGGGTCTCCACACCTTGGCAGTGAAAGGAAGGGCGCACTTGCAAATGGTCTTGCAAGTTTTCGCCTACGCCTGGCAAATCAACGACAGGCGCAATCTGGTGCTTGGCCAGCAAGGCGCCTGGGCCAATGCCGGACAGTTGCAAGAGTTGCGGTGACTGGATCGCGCCTGCGCACAGTACCACTTCAAGCCGGGCATGCAGGCTGTGGCTGTACCCGTTTTGCAGCCAGCTCACGCCTTGTGCCCGTGTCCCCTGCATCAGGATGCGGGTGACCTGCGCGCCACTGATGACCTGCAAGTTGGGGCGTTGCATGGCGCGCCGCAAATAGGCCCGCTCGGTGCTCATGCGTTGGCCGTGGCGTGTGTTCATGCGAAAGTATCCGGCACCCGAGTTGTCACCACCATTGAAGTCGCCTGTCCGTGCAATGCCGCATTGCGCAGCGGCTGCAACAAACGCATCGGACAGCGGATCATGAGGTACTTCAGAAACCCATAAAGGCCCCCCTTGGCCATCACCGGGATGGGGGCGGGCGGTGTTCATGGCGCGCTGGAAATAGGGCAACACTTCGGCCCAGGACCAGCCCGGATTGCCCAGGGCTTGCCAACGGTCATAGTCCTGTTGGTGGCCGCGCAGATACAGCATGCCGTTGATCAGGCTGGAGCCCCCCGGGCCCTTGCCCCTGGGCCAGGGCAAGCGCCGATCGGCCATGCCGGCTTCGGGCTGTGTTTCAAATTGCCAATCGTGTGCCGGGTTGCCAACGGTTTTGAAGTAGCCGATGGGAATGCTCAGCCATGGGTATTTGGAGGGCGTGCCTGCTTCGATCAAGGTGACCCGCAGGTTCGGGTCTTCGCTCAATCGGGCAGCCAGGGTGCAGCCAGCCGAGCCAGCTCCGACAATGACGATGTCACAAGGGGTGTCCATGGTGCTCATTCAATCGGTCTTGATTTTTGTGGGTTCAGGTCAAATCAGTGTACGACTGCTGGCCATGGTTCTCAACTTGAGTCGGTTTGCAGACATCTTCACGCCACCCGCCCGCCCAGCGGGCTGCCTGAGTGACAGTGCCCTCAGTCTTGCCGTCTGAAACCGGCTTAGCCAGCCAGCGCAGCCTTCACAGCAGCGGACACCTGACCCATGTCGGCCATGCCAGCCAACTGAGCCTTGACGGCGCCCATCACTTTGCCCATGTCGCCAGGGCCCACCTTCTTGCCCATTTCTTCGCCGAGTTCGGCCACGATGGCTTGCACCGCCGCAGTGACTTCTTCGGCCGACATGCGTGCGGGCAGGTAGCCCACCAAAACAGCCATTTCTGCCTTTTCCTTGTCAGCCAAGTCTTGGCGTGCTGCTTGTTCAAAAGCGGCGATCGAGTCTTTGCGCTGCTTGATCAGCTTGTCCACAATGGCGACCACGGCCACATCGTCCAGCTCGATGCGCTCGTCGACTTCCTTTTGCTTCATGGCCGACAGCAGCAAACGGATGGTGCCCAGACGTTCGGCGTCTTTGGCCCGCATGGCGGTTTTCATGTCTTCGGTGATTTGTTCTTTCAGGCTCATGAGAGGCTCCTGGGATAGGTTTTCAACAAGTAAATGGGATCAGAAACAACAAAGCCCGCCTGAGCGTCCTCCAGCGGGCTTGTTTACAGACCTTTTGGGGTCAAACAAAGCGGAAGATCAATACATCTTCTTGGGCAACTGCATGCTGCGCACACGCTTGTAGTGACGCTTAACGGCAGCCGACTTCTTGCGCTTGCGCTCAGTGGTGGGCTTTTCGTAGAACTCGCGGGCACGCAGGTCGGTCAGCAGGCCGAGTTTTTCGATGGTGCGCTTGAAGCGACGCAGGGCAACGTCAAACGGCTCGTTTTCTTTCACACGGATGGTGGTCATTGAATCAAAGTTTCCAAAAAATGTGCCGACTGTTCAAGCAAGGGAGATCGGGCCCTTGAAAGCCAGTTACGGCGGATCCCCGTCACGAACTAGTATTTGGCAGACGGGGGTTTGCCATTGAAGCCGCTGATTATAGCGTTAAGTTTGTGACCGTTCGAGTTTTGCTACTGTAGGTGATTCATCCTAATGAGCGTCAAACATTTGACCAAGGCGGGCAGCGAAGCACTGAATAACATTACAATTATGTTTAATTTTGGAAAATTAAAATGTTAAATATGACTAATTTTGAAAAATCATTGTAATCGCTATGTTTTCGCTGTGGCCATGTTTGGGCAAACCCAAAACGTGGGCGGTAACAGGGCATGTGCGCTGAACAAGCTGTATGGTCCTTGGCGTTCACGGTAGACGATGCCGCCCTTTGCCACATGGCCGCTTGGTGCCTGGCAAACTCAGCATCGATGCGCAAGCGAGGCATTTAAAACGGTCATGGCCCAGGTTGCATCAATGTTTAAAAGAATCCCTTTGAATGCCATCTATAAAATAACCAATCAATAAATTTTTATTTTGAAAGTCACGGTCATGTTGTACGACAAAGCGAAAACCAAGCGGCTGTTGTTGTTCTTCAACACTTGGTTGTTGAGTTGTGTTGTTGGGGCCCAGCCGCTGACGACCGAACCTGTGAAGTCGCCATCGGTGGTGGTGGTGCTGGCCGGTGGTGGCGCCAAGGGGTTCGCCCATCTGGCCGTTTTGCGCAGGCTAGAGCAAGACCGCATTCCCATTGCACGCATTGTGGGCACCAGCATGGGGGCCGTGATTGGTGGTCTTTACGCCAGTGGTCTGTCCACGGATGAAATTGAGCGCGTGGTTGGGGGCCTGGATCCCTCCAAAGTAGCACTCGACCAACTCAATCGGCTGGAGCTGCCATCACGGACCCGCGCCTACCAGCAAAAATACCCGGTGGACTTTGAGTTTGGAGTCAAGCATGGGGGCGCTAGTTTTGCCCGTGGCGTGAGCGACGGGCAGCGGTTTTTGGCGCTTTTGCAAGATTTGACCTCTCACGTCCCGCCGCAGGTCAATTTCAACGACCTGAAAATTCCTTTCCGGGCGGTGGCCACCCGTTATCGTGATGGCGAAATGAAGGTGTTTGACAGAGGCGCCCTGCACTTGGCCATCCGCGCCAGCATGGCTGCACCCGCGGTGTTTGCGCCGGTGGAAGTGGATGGCGAGACCTACGTGGACGGTGGTTTGGTGGCCAATTTGCCTGTTGAGGTTGCCTTGCAGGAGGGTGCCGATGTGGTGATTGCCTCTTATCTAGCGGGTGGTGCAGATGATGGCAAAACTGTGCAAGCCAGTCATGCTCTGGTGATTGCCAATCGGATGGTCGATATTCTGATTCGGCAAAACGAGAAGAGGAACATGGCCTTGCTCAGGCCGCAAGATATTTTGGTGGCTCCGCAGCTGCAGGACGTTGGCTTTGCGGATTTCAACCGTGCTGCCGAAATTGTGCGCCGAGGTCAGGTCGCAGTGGCTGCCGTCAATGACCGTTGGGAACGCCTGCAAGTTGGATGGGACCGTTCTGCGGCGCAGCCTGCATCCAGGCAGTTGTCATTTGACCAGCGCGAAAAACGCATTGTGGCCATTCAGGCAAAGGGCAATAAGGATGTGTCGCAGCAATACATTCAGTCGGTCATGTCCCCCTTACTCGAGTTGGACTTTTCTTCGGTGAAAACCGAGCGCTACATTGATCAGCTTTACACCAGCGGCTATTTTGACTTGGTCAGCTACAGCCTAGAGCAACAGCAAGGTGATCAGTACAACCTGGTGGTGCAAGTGCGGGAAAAACCTTATAGCCCCCACTTTATGAAAACCACGCTGGGGTTTTCCAGTGAGTTGGCGGGTGTCACCCAGTTTTCTTTTGGGGTGGGTTATCGACGGCCTTGGTTGACTGAGTCAGGCTTGGAGTTTTCACTCGATGCCCGACTGGGCACCCAGTCCGAGTTGGCGGCTCGGCTGTATCAACCCTTGAGCTCACGATGGAGTCTGGAAACAGGTCTTGTCCTGGACAGAAACCATTTACCGCTTTACCGAACAGCGCTTGACCGGGACGATGTCAGCGCGCAAAAGTTGGCTTATTTCAACCAGTCATTGCAAACGCTGGACGCCCAATTGGTGTACGACTATGAGCGCAAAGCCAACATCAAATGGGGTTTGACTTCCAGCAGCATTCGCAGGTCGTTTGACACTGATCTAGAGTTTTTGGGAGAGTCTGCGGAACGGACCAGTCTTGTCAGATACAACGGTATGAAAACCCAGCTTCAAATTGATCAACTCGATTCGCTCAGTTTTCCGACCCGTGGCTTTTTCGTCAACGCCAGCTTTGAGCAGGGTTTGTCGGGCACGGCTTACAGGGGCGGGCGTTTGAGTGTCAAGCTGGCCCGCTCTGTGGGGCCCCACATTTTTAATGCCGGGTTGAATCTGGCGCGAGACCAAGTCACACGGGAGTGCGAAAAATGCCAATCTCCCAGTCAGTTGTTCCTGGGGGGCTTCCAGCTCATGGGGGCCTATCGCATGGGGCAGTTGGCGGGCAGCGATTTGGCCCATGTGCAAGGCACCTACATGTACCGATTGTCCGACGGCGGCGTGTTCAATCAGAGAACCTATGTGGGCATGGTACTGGAGGCCGGTGATGCGTGGAATCAGGGGGATCAGATCCGCACCCGCTACAGCGGCACCCTCTTTGTCGCGGTGGACAGCAAAGTGGGCGATGTTTATCTAGGCGCTGCCAAGGGCTCTGGCAATGCCTATAACGTGTTTCTGCAATTGGGCAGGCGGTTCAGTTTTTGATTGAAAGCAGAGCTGTCATGAGTTTGAGTTTCATGCGCATTGACCAAGTCGTGATGAGTGGCGATGGTTTCTACCAATCGATGGCGTACCACGCGTATCTCCATCTGGCTTTGCCCAATTTTGTGGTGCAGTGCACGCTGTGTTTGTTGAGCATTGCAGGGGCTTACCTGTTGAGCTGGCGTTTGCTGCGTCGGATGGCGTTGGGTGAGGGTCAGTTACGGCGGCTGTGGAGGGCAGGTCTGCAGACCATGGGGCCTGCAGTATTCGCGTCAACGTGCATGGCTGCTTTGTTGGGGGCCGGTTTGCTGTGGGGATGGACCGTTCTTGACTTGTTGGTTTTATGGAAAGTGCTGTCCCTGACCTTGTGGGTTCTGGCCATTCGCGTGGCGGGCTGGTTTTTTCGCCACGTCTTGCATCCGCACGAGGTGTTGCGCATCTTTTTGCACATGATCGAATGGTCGGTCGTGTTGGTGGCCGTGCTGACCTTTTTTGGTTTGTTCCAGCCGATCACCACTTTCATCCAAACCATTGAATTTTCTATTGGTGAGCAAGTCTTCAAGGGCGTGAACATCGCAACAGGTTTGATCATGGGTGTTGTGGCGCTCACGGTGGCAGGCCAAATCGCCGATCTGGTGGCGCGTTTGCTGCAGCGCTATGCTCGACAGGAGACCATTCAAGGCAACGATGCCTTGATCTTGACCCGGTTGTTCAGCATGGGCATTTTCATGTTCACGCTGATCGGTGTGCTGGTCAGCTCTGGTGTCGACTTGACCACCCTGGCTGCTTTTGCCGGGGCCATGGGCATCGGTTTGGGGTTTGGCTTGCAGGAATTTGTGGTCAATTTTTTCAGCGGCTTGTATGTCTTGCTGGAGCGCGCACTCAAGGTGGGTGATTACGTGACCATCGACAAAATCACCGGGCGGGTGGTGCAAATGAGCAGCCGTGCCCTGGTGATTCGCGATGCGGTGGGCACCGAAAGCCTCATTCCCAACAGCAGCGTGATCAAGGGTGTTCTGCAAAACCACACCTTGAGCAACGATGACTTCCGGGTGTCATTTCTCCTATAAATCGGGGATATCGCCGACTACCCCCTTGCGCGTGAATTGATTTTGCAATCGCTCAAAACATCTCCGCGTGTGTTGGTCGAGCCCACCGGCGAAGTGTTGATCGCAGCTGTGGCTGCCAGCGAGGTGACGTTGGAGACCAGCTTCTGGATCAATGATTTGCACAATGGCCACAAGGGGCTGGTGTCCGAACTGCTGTTTGACATTTGCATGCGTTTTCGAGCCGAAGGCGTGGGTTTGGCCGCAGAGGGGGGCGTCTCCGCAACGGCTTCCTTGATGAACAGTGCACCTCGGCTGAACTCATGACCTCAGTTGCGGGTGGGCAAAGCCGTGGCGCATGCGTGGGCGCTGGCCCATGCCCACTGGAAGTTGTAGCCTCCCAGCCAGCCCGTCACATCCACCACCTCACCAATGAAGTACAAACCTGGCTGTTTGGACGCCATCGTCTGTGAAGACAAATCGCGCGTGTCCACGCCGCCCAAGGTCACTTCGGCTTTTTTGTAGCCTTCGCTGCCATTGGGCGTGAGCGTCCAGTCGGACAGTTCTTGCGCCAGTTTGTTCAAGGCTTTGTCGGGTACTTCGGCCGAGGTGCGTTGCAAAGCGGGGTCTTGGCTGACCCAAGCCTCGGCCAAGCGGTTGGGCACCAAGGTGGCCAACTCGTTGCTCAGCAATTTTTTCGAGCGCAGCTTGGCCTCTTGCAAACGAACGGGCAAGTTCACCTCGGGCGCCAGGTTCAGGCGAATGGGCGTGCCCTCCTGCCAATAACTTGATATTTGCAGCACGCCCGGGCCTGACAAACCCCGGTGGGTGAACAACAAGTCTTCGTCAAAGTGCATGCGGGTTTTCTTCTCACCTGTGCTGATCCCCACGGGCAAAGCCAGTCCGGCCAATTGCGCATAAGGTGCCCAGGCGGCACCGTCAAAAGTCAAAGGTACAAGACCAGCGCGGCGCTCAATCAGGCGAAGACCGAACTGCGTGGCCACTTCGTAGCCCCAGCCTGTGGCTCCTATTTTGGGGATGGACAAGCCACCCGTGGCCACCACCAAAGACTTTGTTTGGACTGGGCCTTGTGTTGTGTCGAGTTCGTAGCCGCTGTCGGTTTTGTGACGCACAGCCTGCACGCTGCAGCCGCTGCGCAGCGTCACGCTGCCCGCATCGCACTCGGCCAGCAGCATGCGGATGATGTCTTCGGCCGAGTGGTCGCAAAACAGCTGGCCCTTGTGCTTTTCGTGGAATGCAATGCGGTGCTTTTGCACCAAGTCAATGAAGTCTTGCGGCGTGTAGCGCGACAGGGCCGAGCGGCAAAATTGCGGGTTTTGGCTGATGAAGTGTTTCTGTGGAGCGGATGCGTCGAGCAAGCGGTTGGTGAAATTGCAGCGTCCACCGCCGGAGATACGAATTTTTTCGGCAATCTTGTCGCTGTGGTCCAGCACCAGCACTTTTAAGCCGCGCTGGCCTGCCACGCCTGCGCAAAACAAACCGGCAGCCCCGGCACCCACGATCACAGCATCCCATTGGTTCATGGGGGCAGAGTGTAGTGGGCGCGGGAGCGAAAAAACGCCCCTCAGGGCGATAGGCTTGTTTGGCGCCTGCCGATCAAGACTTCATGAAGCCTTTGAGCATGCCCAGGCCTTGCGCCATCAGGTCACCACTGGGCAGTTCGCCATTGGGCGTGAGTTGGTCCACCATGCCGGGCAATTGCTCGGCCAAAGTGCTGGCCACAGCATCGGTTGACAGGCCCATTTTGCTGGCCAAGTCCTGCAAGGGCACTTGGCCCAGCACCGACTGGATTTGTTCTGCCGAAATCGGCAGATTGGTGTTGTTGGAAATCCACGAGGCGACCACGTCGCCCAAGCCGTTTTTCTGAAAGGCGCTGACCATGCCGCTGATGCCACCGAGTTCGGGGTGGCTCAGCAAGCCCGTCAGCATTTGGATCATGTTGTTGCCGTCGGCACCCATAGCGCCACTTTGGCCCGAGAGGGCCGATGCGGCTTGCTTGGCCACTTGGCCCGTGATTGAATCAAAAATCCCCATGCATTTCTCCTATCATTTCAGCGGAAAGTGCCGCATGAAAAGTATAGGGGTTGAATGTTTCATTTTGCGTTGACGCTGAGGAAGAGGTTTGATTTTCTAAGCGTGTGGCTGGGCAAGGTTTAAGGCTTGAATTTCAGCAGTGGTTGATAAGCGTGTTCGACTGGCCCGTGCACCTTGAGCACGCCCAGACTGTTCATGCCTGCGCAAAAAAAACCGGCAGCCTCGGCACCGAAGATCACAGCATCCCATGGGTTCTCGCGGGAGAGTGTCGATTTGTTTAGTGTTGCTGATGCACATGGGGTGCGCATAAAATCCTCCTAAATGAGGATGTACGCCATGTCAACTTTTGAATCCACCGCTAAAAAACCAGTCAACCTCTCGCTCAGCGAAGCGCTGGTGCAGGAGTCCCGCGCTTATTGCGGCAACCTCTCCGCCAAGGTTGAAGAGATGCTGCAGGCGTATGTGGTGGCTGAGCGGCAGTCTCGCCAGCAGCACCGTGCGCAAGCCCTGCGGGCCGTGAAGGACTGGAACGCGCTGCACGATGCGGCGGGCTCTTATGCCGATGAACACTCTACGCTCTGAAACCTGAGCAATGCCGCAATACGACGTTCACCTGAACCCAGGCCCCATGCGTGCCACCGTGCCCATGGTGGTCTTGGTGCAGTCCTCGTTGTTTGACGGTTACCGTCGACGGGTTGTGGTCCCGCTTGTGCTGCGCTCGGCCTTACCTGCCGGGGCCAAAGTGGCAGGCACGCGCATGAACCCGGTGTTCAAAATCAAGGGGCAGACCTTGGTGCTGCACCCGCTGGACATGGTGTCTGTGGCCAACGAGCAGTTGGGCCCCTGTGTGGGCAATCTGGCCGATCAGGGGCAGGTGATTGCCGATGCCCTCGATGAACTGCTCACGCGCAGCTGGGCCTGAAATCAAGCCACTTTTTGTGAGCTGTTCTGCTGCGCGGCCCAAGCTCGCGCACCTTGCACCACATCACCCACCACGATGATGCTCGGGCTTTGCAGGCCTTCGCGCGCTATGGTGTTGATTACCTCGTCGAGCGTTGTCAGGGCTTCACGCTGCTGGGGCAAACTGGCGTGCTGCACGATGGCCACGGGCGTGTGAGCGGGCAGGCCTTGCAACAAACCAGCCCTGATGTGCTCCAGGCTGCTCACGCCCATGTAAATGACCAGCGTCAGTTTGGCCTGCCGAGCAGTGGCGGCCAGCTGTGGCCAATCGGTCCCGCCGTCGCCGGGTTTGGCATGACCGGTCACAAACACCACGCCATGCGCGTGCTCACGGTGGGTGAGCGGCGCGCCCAGACTGCTCATGCCCGCCAGGCCCGAGGTGATGCCGTTGACCACCTCAACGTCGATGCCCGCTGCGCGCAGGTGCTCGACCTCTTCGCCGCCCCGGCCAAAGATGAACGGGTCGCCGCCCTTGAGGCGCACTACCTGCTCGCCTTCTTTCACAGCGGTGATCATCAGTTTGTCAATAAAGGCCTGCGGTGTGCTCTTGCAACCGCCGCGCTTGCCCACATGCACGATGCGGGCGGTGGGCGAGGCGTGTTCGAGCACGGCGTCGTTGACCAAATCGTCCACCAAAATGACCGTGGCGCTGGCAATCGCTTTCACGGCTTTGAGGGTCAGCATTTCAGGGTCACCCGGGCCTGCGCCGACCAAGGTGCAGCGGCCTGTGATGGGTGTGTTCATGGCTTCACCTCTTGCAGGATGTGTTGTGCTTGCAGTGCAATCGCCTGTGGCACGGGCAATTCACCGCGCAAAACGCGCTGGATGTAAGCCGCTGTGGCCACCGCGTCTGGGCCAGGCAGGTCGGGTACTTGCACCAGCGAGCCTTCTTGCGGGGTCTGCACACGCCGCGTTTGCCCGTCTTTGAAAACGTCCATCGCAGGCGTGCGCCGGGCATCGGCCACGCTCTCGCCTTCGGTGCCGCGCAGCAGCAGGGCGTGTTGGCCGGTCACAGCAAAGGTGGCCGACATGGACTGCAAATATTCGGGGTGCGTGTAGCTGCCCACCACCAGAGCTGGGCCATCGCAGGGGTTCATGAGCTTGACCAAGCTGTGCCCGGGGTTGCGCAGACCCACCACGCGGCGCACTGAAAGCAGGTGCTCCAGCCCGGCGTTCAGCCCACCCGTGGGCACAAACACCACTTCGCCGGCTTTCACTTGCGGCGATTGGCAAGAAGCAGTCACGCCAAACTCGGCCAGCACCGCCTGGCTGCTCACGCGTTTGTCTTCGGTGGCCGTGCCGTGCATGACCACCGCCACACCTTCGCGTGCCAGCATCAGGGCCAACAAGGGCGTGAGGACGGGCAATTTGCGTGCGCCGTTGTAGCTGGGCAGCACCACGGTGGGGGCTTGGCCAGTGTGAACTTTGTGCAAGCGTTCGTGCGTGGCGTCCAGAAAACCGGCCATCTCTTCGGGCGTCTCGCCCTTGATGCGCATGGCGATACAAAAAGCGCCCAGCTCCAGGTCGCTCACTTGTTGGTCAAGGATCAGGCCCATCAGGTCAGCGGCTTGTTCGCGGCCGAGCGCACGCGCGCCGTCTTTGCCGCGCCCGATGTCCTTGATGTAGTGTCCGATTCCCATGCAGGCGATTGTGCTGGAAACCAGATAACTGTTCGTTATATGGGTATGTCCATTAATCCGGCCCTTAGATGGTTGAATGGCCCATTTTTTGTCTGCCATGCTGATATTTTGTCTTTGTGGGAGCCCAACCTGTGGGCGATTGCATCCACACCGCTAAGGCAAGCCATCGCCCACTGGGGTGGGCTCAGACAAAAAACCCATTCCTTGAATGTTGTTCAAGAATTCACAGGGCCGGATCAATAAGCTGCGCTCAAGCCGCCTTCATGCCGTGGCGCACCTTGGTGTCGGCACAAGCGGCCGATGCCCAGAATGCCAGCATGGTGTGCACGGCATCCGCTTGGCTGCTGGTGGCTGCCACCGAGCCCGAAAACATAGTGATGATTTCCACCGCCGGGGGCAGACCGCCAACGATGGTGATGCCCTGCACGCCCAACATTTCGCTCAGCTGCTGAAAGCCCAGAGCGACTTCGCCCTTCGCCAACAGCGAGCCCACCGGCACGCCGGGTTGGGCCTGGACGAGGCGGTCCTTGATTTGTTCGGTGATGCCCCAGCGCTCAAACTGTTTGGCCAGTTGCACGCCGCTCGGGCCTGTGGAGTAGCCCAGCGTGGGCGCGGCCAGAACAGCGGCTTTGAGCGCGCCTTCGGTCGAAATGTCGGGCACGGGATGGCCCTCAGGCACGGCCACCGCCACGCCCGAGCGCACCAGATCAGTGCGGCTGCCCGCCTGCACATGGCCGCTGGCCAACAGTTTGTCGATGGCGTCGCTGGCCAGCACCACGCCGTCAAAGGCTTCACCCGCCTGCACGCGCTTGGCGGCATCGACGCCGCCGACCGACTCGACCAGCACTTGAACATCAGGCGCTTGCGCTTTGTAAAGCGCCACCAGATCGGCCAGCAAGGGTTTGGTGGCCATGGAGGAAATGAGTCGCAGTGTGGTCATGGTGGTTGCTTTGAAAGGATGCTTCGTTGGCCACTGGATTATGGCCAAGGGCCGGACCCGCACCCATGCGCCGCTTAAACTCGTGGTCATGAGAATTTTGGGAATCGAATCTTCTTGCGACGAAACGGGCGTGGCCTTGGTGGAGACCACGGGCAGTGCCATGCCGCGCCTGATGTCGCACGCGCTGTTTAGCCAGATCGAGATGCACCAGGCCTACGGCGGTGTGGTGCCCGAGTTGGCCAGCCGCGACCACATCCGTCGGGTGTTGCCGCTCACGCGCCAAGTGCTGGTCGAGGCGGGGGCCACTTTGGCCGATATTGACGTGGTGGCCTACACCCGGGGCCCCGGGCTGGCCGGGGCTTTGCTGGTGGGCTCGGGCGTGGCTTGTGCTTTGGCCGCAGCCCTGGGCAAGCCGGTGCTGGGCGTGCACCACCTGGAAGGGCATTTGCTCTCGCCATTTTTGAGTGCTGACCCGCCCGAATTCCCCTTCATTGCCTTGTTGGTGTCGGGGGGGCACACCCAACTGATGCAGGTGGACGCCGTGGGCCGCTATGAATTGCTGGGCGAGACGATTGACGACGCCGCAGGCGAAGCCTTTGATAAATCGGCCAAGCTCATGGGTTTGCCTTACCCCGGAGGCCCCGGCCTGTCGCGTTTGGCCGAGCAGGGCAACCCAGTCGCTTACAAGCTGCCGCGCCCCTTGCTGCACAGCGGCGATCTGGACTTTTCATTTGCAGGCCTCAAGACGGCGGTGCTCACGCAAAGCCAGAAAATTGGCCCTGCCGCTCATACCGAAGGCGCGCCCGAGCGGGCCGACCTGGCCGCATCGACCCAGGCCGCGATTGTGGAAGTGCTGGTCAAAAAATCGATGACTGCGCTCAAGACCAGCGGCATGAAGCGCCTCGTGGTGGCCGGAGGCGTGGGGGCTAACCGCGAGTTGCGCGTTCAGCTCAACGCTGCCTGCGCCAAAGCGAAGGTGCGCGTGCATTACCCGGAGTTGCACCTGTGCACCGACAACGGCGCCATGATCGCCATGGCCGCCGCCATGCGTTTGCAGGCCGGGGTGCAGGTGGCCGAGGCGCGCTACAGCTTTGACGTCAAGCCCCGTTGGCCCTTGCAGGAACTCCCCCCGTTTGAGTTTCCTGCGTAAGCCCCGCTTGAATACGGGTTAACCCGATGGCGTGTGCTTGGGCTGGTTAAACTCCGCCCCTTTGCTTTCGCGCGATGGGTCACGGCCTGGCGTCACTCTGTTTATGTTTTCCCTGCCTCTTTTTTCGCGACGCACTTGGGTGAGTTTGGTTTTTGCCTTGTGTTGGGTGCCTGTCCATGCCCAGTCTCCTTCGCCCATTCGGCTGGCGTTGATCGAAGGCCTGAGCGGCCCCTTCGCCAACACGGGTGAGGCGGTGGTGCGCAACATCGCCTGGGCGGTCGAGCGGGTCAATGCCCGCGGCGGCGTCCCCACCGCACAAGGCATGCGACCCATGTTATTGACACGCCACGACAGCAAAGGCCAAAGCGAAGAGGCTTTGTCGGCCCTCAAATCGGCCATCGACGACGGCGCGCAGGTGGTCTTGCAAGGCAACTCGTCGGCCAATGCGGCGGCCCTGATCGACGCCATCAACAAGCACAACGAGCGTGAGCCCACCCGGCGTGTGCTTTTTCTCAATTACTCGGCGGTCGACCCGGCCTTGACCAATGAAAAATGCAGTTTCTGGCATTTCCGTTTTGATGCCCATGCCGACATGCGCATGGCGGCGCTCATGCATGTCTTGCGCGAAGACCAAAGCGTCAAATCGGTCTATTTGATCGGACAAGACTACAGCTTTGGTCATGCGGTCCTGCGCGAGGCACGGCGGCAGTTGGGCGTTCAGCGCTCGGATGTTCAGATCGTGGGCGACGAGCTGCACCCCATGGGCCGTGTGAAAGACTTTTTGCCCTACGCCGCCAAGATCAAGGCCAGCGGTGCACAGGCCGTGATCACGGGCAACTGGGGCAATGACCTGACGCTCTTGGTCAAGGCCGCCCGCGAGGCCGGTTACGAAGGCAAGTTCTACACCTTTTATGGCAACGCCTTGGGTGCGCCTGCCGCCATTGGGGAGGCCGGTTTGGGCCGTGTGATTGCGGTGGCTGACTGGTTGCCCAATGTCCCGGGCGAAGCCAGTGCTCAGTTTTACAAGTCGTTCCGCCAGCGCTTTCCCAAGCCATCCGAAGACTATGTCCATGTGCGCATGCAGCTCATGATCGAGGCGCTGGCACAGGCGGTGGAAAAAGCCGGAGGAACCGACCCGGTGGCGGTGGCCTTGCAGCTGGAAAAAGCCCGCGTTGGCATCGCCGGGCAATCTGGCAGCATGCGTGCGCAAGACCACCAGTTTCAACAGCCACTGGTGGTTGGCATGATGGCCCGCCAGGGCACACCGGGTGTACCTTTTGACGTGGAAGGCTCGGGCTATGGATTTAAGGTGGTGCGTCAAATCAAGGCCGAGCAGGCCCGCCTGCCCAGCACATGCCAGATGGTGCGACCAGGGTCCTGAGCGATTTTCAGGCGATCTTTTTTCACTTGCGCTGTGTGGAGGCCGGTGCAAAGGCCTTAGCACCAAGCCTCTGGCTAAGCTGCGCCAACAGGGCTGGTAATTTGAAACAATATGTAATAACTCTGGAATTGTCTTTTGTAATTGAAAATTAATTATTAAGATGTCAAATAAATGAAAATGACAAATCCGATGTAAGGTAAATATTCGGATTTTTGAGGGGCTTGATTGAATGCTTGTCAGTCCTTGGCTTTTTCAAGTTGTCATCTGCTGAATTCATTTTTTTGTATCGAAAGGCAAAAAATGAGCATCGTCAATTATTTCAATCACGGTTTTCAAAGCGACATCGGCAAGCTGAAATTCAGCGAAGTGCCGCAAGTGCTCAAAGACATTTTGAACGACAAGGACCTGATCCAGTTCGGCGGCAAAAACTGGTCGCGCGCCCAAGACGATCTGAATGATATCGACGTCGAGTTGCGGCCCATGTTTGTGTTGTGCTTGTTTGCTTTGGTGGCCACGGACCAATGCATGCAGACTTATTTCAAGCCGCACTACGCTGCTTGGCGTACACACACCGCTTATCCTAAGTTCGGCTGGACGCGGTTTGGTTTTCACAACGAAAATCCACTGAAACTGTTGTCTGTGCCCGAACAGGCGCAGCTGGTCGATGTGGAGCAAACCTGTGCCTTGATGCGCGAATTTGTGGGTTTTTATCGAACCCTCGTGTCCGACTATTGCCACTTGCACGCGCCTCAGATATCGGCCGATTTGTTCTTTTCCAGACTCCTGCAAGACGATATCTTCGCCATGGGCGAGGGCCGGGTGGTGACAACATTCAAGCAAGCTGCACCTGTTTTAATTAAGGGCCGCACTTTGGACGTATCGGCATCCGAAGGCTATTTGTTGGTGGCTTGAGATTTTGTGACGAGGGGCCCCAAGTGAGGGCTTTCAACCGCTCCTGAACACGCGCAGTTCAGGCGGTAAGCTGGGGTGCCGAGGGCACGCCATCTGTGCTTTTTTCAATGACGATGACGCAGGGTTTGACCCAATGGCTGAAGGCGTCACAGCGGCTAGCATCAAGTCTTGATTTACTTAACTTGCTAAGCATCTGGCGTTGGCGTTTCAGCCTTGGGTCTGCATTGTCCTGCTCAATACTCGCCAGCACCATCAAAGCACCTCCTGACATGCTCATCGCGCACAACTACATTGGCGGCCAATGGCTCAAGCCCAGCGGCGTTCTCACCATCGGAGATTCCATGAATCCGGCCACGGGCGAAAAAGCCGCCCAATTCGTGGCCGCCAGTGTGCAAGAAGTGGATGCCGCCATCGCCAGCGCTCGCCGCGCCTTTGAATTCACCACTTGGGCGCAACAACCCAAGCTGCGCGCTGACGTGCTGCGCCTGTTTGCCGATCGCCTGGAGCACAACAAGGCGCAAGTGGTGCAAACGCTGGTGCAGCTCAATGGCAAGTTACAGCGCGAGGCCGAAGGCGAAGTCATGGCTGGCATTTCAGAGCTGCGTTATTACGCCGGGCTGGCGCGCAACCTGTTTGGCCGGGTCATTGAGATGGAGCCCGATGTTTATTCGCACATCGAGCGCGAAGCCATTGGTGTGGCCGCCATCATCGTGCCCTGGAACGCGCCTGTGACTTTGCTGGTGCGCTCTTTGGCCCCGGCGCTGGCTGCGGGCTGCACCGTGGTCATCAAGGCAGCCCACCAGACCGCACTCGTGCACACCCAGGTCATGGCCTGTCTGGTGGCCGATGAGCGCATTCCGGCAGGCGTCATCAATTCTTTCATTGAGCAAGACATCGTGGCCACGCAGCACCTGTGCGCGCACCCCGAAGTCGATGTCATCAGCTTCACGGGTTCGACCCATGTGGGCAAGCAAATTGCCTTGTCGACGGCCAAAAACCTGACTCGCTTGTCGTTGGAGCTGGGTGGCAAGGCACCAGCCATCGTGCGTGCCGATGCCAACATGAGCGCTGCTGTGCGCGGCATTGTGGGCGGCGCTTGTGTCATGGCCGGGCAAATGTGCACCGCCATCAGCCGGGTGCTGGTGCACGAATCGGTGGCGGACGATTTTTCATCGCAACTGGCCCAAGCTTTGGCTCAAGTCAAAGTGGGGCCAGGCGACCAGCCCAGTTCGGATATGGGCCCCTTGATTGACCAGCGCAACCAGGCCCGCTTGTTAGAAGAAGTGCGCGCGGCTGCGACCGACTGCCGCGTGATCTTGGCAGGGCATGTGCCCTTGGACACGCCTCGTGGCGGCGCGTTCATCACGCCATCCCTCGTGGCCACGCAAGACCTGAGCAGCCATTTTGTGCAGGACGAAATTTTTGGTCCGATGATCACGCTCGAGACCTTCTCTTCAGACGACGAAGCGGTGCTGCGCGCCAACGCGACACGTTACGGTCTGGCCGCTTCGGTGTGGACCGCCGACCACCGGGCGGCTCGCCAAATCACCCGGCGCGTCAAGTTTGGCAATGTGTGGGTGAATGCGCACAACCGCTTGTTTGCCGAAATCGAGACCGGTGGTTACCGGCAAAGCGGTTTTGGCCGTTTGCATGGCGTGGAAGGCCTGAACGACTTCATGGAAACCAAGCATGTGTTCATGCCCTGCAACGATTGACCCTTGCCGATGACCGATTCGACCCAGCCCAAGACGCCACACACCACCGCCCGTTACTTTCTGGAAGGTCTGCAAGAGACCGGCATCCGCTACCTGTTCTCCAACTTGGGTACCGACCATGTGACGCTAATTGACGAGATGGCGCGACTGCAAGCCGAGGGCCAAGCCATGTCCGAGGTGGTGCTGTGCCCGCATGAAAACGTGGCCATCCACATGGCGGGTGGTTATGCCGCTGTCACGGGGCAAGGGCAGGGCGTGATGGTGCATGTGGACGCGGGCACGGCCAACGCGGCCATGGGCATGCACAACCTGATGCGCGCCCGTTTGCCGGTGTTGCTCATGGCGGGCAAAGCCCCGTATGCCTTGCATGGCGAGGTGCTTGGTGCCCGCGACAACTATGTGCACTATGTGCAAGACCCGTTTGACATTGCTTCTTTGGTGCGCCCCTACGTCAAGTGGGAATACAACCTGCCCTCGGGCGTGGTGGCCAAAGAGGTGGTGCGCCGTGCCCACAGCGTGATGCATACCGAGCCTGCGGGGCCGGTGTACTTGACACTGCCGCGCGAGACCCTGGCTGAAACTTGGGCACCCGAGCAGGTCAAGTCTTACCCCGCCGCGCGTTATGGCGCGGTGCGCATGGGGGCCTTGCCCATTGATGCGACGCTGCAGATCGCCCGAGAGTTGATGGCGGCTAACAACCCGCTTGTTATCACGTCTTATTTGGGTCGCAAACCCGAAGCTGTGCAGGCCTTGGAGGCTTTGGCCGAGTTGTGTGGCATTCGGGTGGTGGAGTTCAGCCCCACTTGGTTGTGCATCTCGCGCGAATCGCCTTGTTTTTTTGGCTTTGACCCGACGCCGCTCTTGCCCGACACCGATTGGGGTTTGTTGCTCGACATCGACGTGCCCTGGTTGCCGCACCAGACCCGCCCCCGCGAAGACACCCGCTGGGTTCACATCGACGTGGACCCGATCAAGAAAGATTTCCCGGCCTGGGGCTTCGCCAGCGATGTGCGCTGGCCCGCCGACTGCGCGCTGGCCTTGCGTGACTTGCACCAGGCCGTGCTGTCGCTGGCCGACGAGGCCTTTCACCAGCGCGTGGCCGATCGTATGGCCCGCTGGCCTGAGCAGCGCCAACAGCGGCTGGAACGAGTTGCCGCCGCCGCACAAAACCCGGGAACAGAAGACGCCCTCAATCCGGCTTGGGTGTGCGCCCAGATTGGCTTGCAGCTGCACCCTGATGACGTCGTCATCAACGAAGCCATCCGCAATTCGCCTGCGGTGCTGCAGCAAATACCTCGCACCCGCCCCATGAGTTTCCTCGGGGGCGCTGGCGGTGGCCTGGGCTACAGCGCTGGCATGGCGTTGGGTGTCAAGTTGGCCCGACCCAATGACCGGGTGGTGCACATCGAAGGCGATGGCGGTTTCCATTTTTCGACCCCTACTTCCGTTTATGCCGTGGCACAAGCACAAGGCCTGCCCATCTTCACGGTGGTGTTGGACAACGGCGGCTGGCAAGCTGTCAAGGAAGCTGTGCTGCGCGTGCACCCCGATGGTCCCGCTGCCCAAGCAGGCGAGTTTCAGGCCCTCTTGAAAGGCGAAAAGCGCCAGTTTGAACAAGTGGCCCAAGCCTTTGGTGCGCACGGCGAACGGGTTACCCGCGCCGAAGACGTGCCTGCGGCCATCGCCCGCTGTCTGCAGGCGCTGGATGAGGGCCGTGCTGCTTTGCTGGTGGCTTCGGTCGCCAAAATTTGATTTTCATTCCCCATAAAACAGGAGACAAACCATGACAACCCGCCTCACATCCCCCGTACGCCGCAAGCTGGTGGCCACCGCCGCCTTGTCTTTGGCCGCATCTTTGGCCACTTTGGCCCCGGCCCTGTCTTGGGCGCAAGCGGCCTGGCCCAACAAGGCCGTGCGCATTGTGGTGCCCTACGCGCCGGGTGGTGCCAACGACATTCTGGCGCGCGTCGTCGCAGAAAAATTGGCCCCTGTTTTGGGCCAACCGGTATTGGTCGAGAACAAACCCGGCGCGGGCGCCGCAGTCGGCACCGAGTTTGTGGTCAAAGCTGCACCCGATGGCTACACCTTGCTCATGGCGGCCAGTGGCCCCATCGTGTTCAACCCGGCGTTGGTGGCCAAGCTGGCCTACAACCCGATGACCGACTTGGTGCCTATTTCCCTGGCGGGATCTTTCCCGATGATCCTGGCCGTCAACGAAGCCTCGCCTGCCAAAACATTCAACGAGTTGGTCGCCATTTCCAAAGCCAACGCGGACAAGACGAACTATTCCTACCCCTCGGCCTCCTTTCAGCTGGTGATGGAACTGGTCAAAGCCAAGTCGGGACTGAAGGCCCTGAATGTGCCTTACCAAGGCAGCGCGCCCTCCATCAACGCGGTGCTGACCCAAGAGGTGCAAATGACCCTGATCGACTCGGGTCCCATTGCCGCCCTGGTTAAGTCGGGCAAGTTGCGTGCTTTGGCCGTCACGTCTGAGCAGCGCCTGGCCAGCTACCCGCAAGTGCCCACGCTCAAAGAACAGGGCATTGATTTGGCAGTGAATTTCTGGAGTGGTTTGCTTGCGCCTGCGGGCACGCCTGCGCCCATCGTCAAGCGCTTACAAGAAGAAATGGCCCGCATCATGGCCTTGCCTGATGTGGTTGAGCGCATGGCCAAGCTGGACATCCGTCCCGTGGGCAGCAGCAGCGCTGACTTCGCCAAAACCATTGCCACCGAAATTCCTTTGTGGACCCAGGTGGCGAAAGACAACAACATCAAGGCGCAATGAGCACACCCCAGCGCATCGCGATTGCCGGGGCGGGCATTGCCGGTTTGACCACTGCCCTGGCCTTGCTGCAGCAAGGCTTCAAGGTCGATGTATTCGAGCAAGCCTCGCAACTGGGCGAGTTGGGTGCAGGCTTGCAAATCTCGCCCAACGGTTCGCGTGTTTTGATGGCGCTGGGTCTGGGTGAGGCCTTGCAAAGCGTTGTCAGCCAGGCCCGGGGCAAGGAAATCCGCATGTGGAACACTGGCCAGCGATGGAAGCTGTTCGACCTGGGGGACGATTGCATGGCGCGTTTTGGTGCGCCTTATTGGATGGTGCACCGGGGTGATTTGCACCGGGTCTTGCTGGACGCTTTCGAGGCGCGATCAGACCTTCCCGTTCGCCTGAATGCGCGGGTGGTCAACGCGTTCAGCACGGCTTCGGGCGTGACGTTTGAGTTGAACGATGGATCTGAGCACAGCGCCAGCGCTTTGCTGGCGGCCGACGGTGTGCATTCGGTGCTGCGCGAGCAGTTGCTGGGCGAAGACAAGGCGCAATTCACTGGCTTGCTGGCCTGGCGTGGGCTGGTGCCTGTGGAGCGCGTGTCTGAACACTTACGGGCGCAGGTCGGCACCAATTGGGTCGGCCCGGGGGCCCACGTCATCACCTACCCGGTGCGTGGCGGGGCCTTGATGAACGTGGTGGGCATCATCGAGCGCGAAGGCTGGCGCAGCGAATCCTGGGCCGAGCGCGGGACCCACGCCGAGCTGCTGCAAGATTTTGGCCACTGGCATGCCGATGTGTGCGAGTTGATGTCGGCCATTGAGCAGCCTTTCAAATGGGCCTTGCTCGGCCGTGCCCCGCAAACCGGCTGGGCGCAGGGCAACATCTGCCTGCTGGGCGATGCGGCGCACCCCACTTTGCCGTTTCTGGCGCAGGGGGCCAACATGGCCATCGAAGACGCCGCCGTCATGGCGCGCTGCCTGGCCTCGGATGAACCCACCGAACACGCCTTGGCCCGCTTTGAAAAACTGCGTTGGCAGCGCACTGCTGACATCGTCAACCGGTCGCGTGACAACGCTCAGCGCTTTCACAACCCCCAGCTGTCGGACCCCGCCAAAGCGGTGGACTATGTCAGCAGCGAGTGGGAGCCCGAAAAAGTCCGCTGCCGCTATGACTGGATGTTTGAATACGACCCTTTGAAAGTGGCGCTATGAGCCTGAATGCCCCTGTTTTGGTGATCGGCGCAGGCCCCGTGGGTATGACCTTGGCACTGTGCCTGGCGCGCCGCGGCATCGCATGCACCTTGGTCGAGATGCGGCCTGCGGGCGCGCTGCCCGATGTCAAATGCAACCACATTTCGGCCCGCAGCATGGAGCTGTTTCGCGCGCTGGGTGTGGCCCAAGACCTGCGCGCCGCAGGCCTGCCCGACGATTACCCGCACGACGTGTCGTACCGCACCAGCACCGTGGGGCAAGAAATCGCCCGCATCCACATTCCCGGGCGCAGCACCCGCCTGACCGACCACAGCGGCCCGGACGGCAACTGGCCCACGCCCGAGCCACCGCACCGCATCAACCAGCGCTACATCGAGCCGATTTTGGCAAGGCATGTGCAAAAGCAAGGCTTGATCACCACCCTGTACCGGCACCAAGTGCTGGACTTTGAACAAGCCGACGGCCTGGTGAATGTGCGCATTCAAAACCTGGACACGCCCGATGCGCCGCCGCTGCACATGCAAGCGGCTTATCTGGTGGGCTGCGACGGCGGCCGTTCGGCGGTGCGCAAGGCTATTGGCGCCCAACTGGTGGGCGACGAGGTGGTGCAGCGCGTGCAAAGCACCTGCATTCGCGCGCCGGGCCTGCTGGCGCTTCTCAAGGCCCCAGCAGCGTGGGCCATGTTCACCGTCAACCCCCGGCGCAGCGGCAACATTTACGCCATCGACGGCCAAGAGGTTTGGTTGATCCACAACTACCTGCGCGACCACGAAGCCGACTTTGATGCGGTGGACCGCGATTGGGCCATCCGCACCATCTTGGGTGTGGGTGATGATTTTGAATACGAAAAAATGAGCCGCGAAGACTGGATCGGCCGCCGCCTGGTGAGCGACAAGCTGCGCGAAGGCAACGTGTTTTTGGCCGGAGACGCCGCCCATCTGTGGGTGCCCTATGCCGGTTACGGCATGAACGCGGGCCTGGCCGATGCGGCCAATCTGGCCTGGCACCTGTCGGCGCAAATCGAAGGCTGGGCCGCGCCCGAGGCCTTGTCGGCCTACGAAAAAGAGCGCCATCCGATCACTGAGCAGGTCTCGCGCTTTGCCATGAACCATGCGCACGCCATGAGCCAGCGCCGGCGCGAGATTCCTCTGAATCTGGAAGACGACAGCCCAGAGGGGCAGGCCGCCCGCGAGGCCTTTGGCCAAAACTTGTACGACCTGAACGTGCAGCAATACTGCTGCGCGGGCCTGAACTTTGGCTATTACTACGACCAGTCGCCTGTGATGGTGTTCGACGGCGACAAAGCGCCCGAGTACAGCATGGGCAGCTTCACCGCGTCGACCGTGCCCGGATGCCGTGCGCCACATTTTTGGCTAGGCGAAGGACAGTCGCTGTACGACGCTCTGGGCCCCGCCTATACCTTGCTGTGCCTGAAGCCGGGACACGACGAAGCGTTGGAGGCCCTGCAAGCCGCGGCCCAACACCAAGGCATGCCGCTGCGGGTGCTGGACGTGTCGGGCCTGAAAGACTTGCCGGCCGAATACCAGCATCCCTTGCTCATGGTGCGTGCCGACGCCCACACGGTGTGGCGTGGGCATGGGCTGGATGACGCGTCAGCACAAGCCCTGGTGGCCACTTTGTGTGGCCGAGGCTGCCTCACTCCAGCTTGATGTTGGCCTTCTTGATCAAATCGCCAAATCGCGTGAATTCCTGACGGTTCAGTTGCGCAAATTGTTCGGGCGAGATGTTGCCCGGCTCGCCACCCAGACCTTTGAGTTTGGTCTGGATGTCGGGCATTTTCAGGATTTTGGCCAGCTCGGTTTGCAGGCGCTGCGTCACTTCGGGTGGGGTGCCACTGGTCACGAACATGCCGTACCAGGTGCTCATCTCGAAGCCGCTGACACCGGCCTCGGCCAGCGTGGGCACTTGGGGCAACTCGCTGCTTCGGGTGGCGGTGGTCAGGGCCAGGGGCTTGAATTTGCCGGCCTTGATCTGGCCCATGGCCGAGGAGGTGGTGTCGAACATGATCTGCACGTTACCGCCGATGATGTCCAGGTGCGCCTGGCTGCTGCCCCTGTAGGGCACATGGATGCTTTTGACGCCAGCGGCCAGGTTGAAACCTTCGCCCGCGATGTGCTGGGTGCTGCCCACGCCGGAAGACGCGTACTTGAACTCGTTGGGCTTGGCTTTCATCAAGCTCACCAACTCGGCCACGTTGTTGGCAGGCACGTTGGCCCCCACCACCAGCACGTTGGGCACCGTGACGATCAGGCCCACTGGCGTCAGGTCCTTGATCGGGTCAAAGCTGAGTTTGATCAGGTGCGGTGCAATGGCTTGCCCGGTGTTGGTGGCCACCAGCAGGGTGTGGCCATCGGCCGGGGCTTTGGCGGTCAGGTCGGCGGCAATGGTGTTGGAAGCACCGGGCTTGTTGTCGACCACAAACGAGCCCTTGAAGGCCTCGCCCATTTTTTCGGCCAACATGCGGGCAATGATGTCGGTGCCGCCGCCTGCGTTGGCGCCCACCATGATGCGCACTGGCTTGTTGGGGTAGTTTTGCGCCAAACCCAGCAAGGGCGTGGCCAGCAGGGCCGCGAGCAGGATTTTCTTCAGTTTCATGACAAGGTCTCCTTGGGTGTGGTGTGGTTTTGAAGGCGTGAGGTGGCCATGCGAGCCGCCAATTCGAATGCATTGGTCATGGCTTGGGGATTGGCCACACCCTGACCTGCGATGTCGTACGCCGTGCCGTGGGCTGGGGTGGTGATGGGGCAGGGCAGTCCGCCATGCACCGTCACGCCCTGCTCAAAGCCCATGAGCTTCATCGCGATCTGGCCTTGGTCGTGGTACATGGTCACCACGCCGTCGTAGCCGCCCGGCGAGCGGATGGCGCGCACAAAGGTGGTGTCGGCTGGAAAGGGGCCGTCGGCGGCAAAACCTAAGGCAGCGGCATGCTGCACGCCCGGCGTGATGATGCGGCCTTCCTCGTCGCCGTAGTTGCCGTTGTCGCCGTTGTGCGGATTGAGTCCACAAACCGCGATGCGCGGGCTGTCCACGCCAGAGGCCTGCAGGGCCTGCGAAATCATGCGGATGGCGTCAGCCACTTTGCCTGGGCTGAGCAAGCTTGAGACCTCGTTCAGAGGAACATGCGAGGTCACACGCGCTGTCCAGAGGTTTTTCAGCACGTTGAGCTCGCCGCAGACGCCGCTGAAGTGCATGTGTTCGGCAAACCAGCGCAGTTCGTCTTCCTGGTTCATGCCGGCTTGGCGAAGGGCCGACTTGTTCAGCGGGGCAAAGCAAAAAGCATCGGCCTGGCCTGACGTCACCAGGTCCACCCCGGCCGCCAATGCCGCGATCATGTAGCGGCCGTTGTGGGCGTTGGCCACCCCGCGTTCAAAAGAAGGGGCATTGGCAGCAGACCAGTCGTGCCAAACCACTTCGGGGGGGACCTGAATCGACCCGTTCTGGCCGATCAGGATCACCCGGGCGTGCGATTTCCACGAGGGGTTTTGCAGCATTTTTTCGACCAGTTCTGGGCCGATGCCTGCAGGGTCGCCGGTAAAGAGGGCCAGTGTGGGCAGTGTCATGTGTAGGCTTTTGGTTAAGTGCGCAGGCGGACAGGTGTCGTTCGTCGTGACGGATCATGCTAAGCAGGCGATCCAAGCCGGTCAAGCTCTGGTTTTCCCCCGTACTTCCAGCCCATGCCTTCACATGACCCCTCTGGCCAGTGCGGCGCTCAACCATGCCAGCCGCGCAAGAGGGATAACGCCTTTGCTGCGCAAAAAGCCTCTACCAGGGCCTATAGCTTGGCGCTTAATGCACGTCTTTTGACCAGCCCACCCCCGCATCAAGCGGGTAAATCGGTCGCCGTAGTTTTTTGAACTGCAGTTCGCTGTAGTCCGAAGTGCAGGCCCCGGCCCCAGCGCATTCCACCGTGGCACCGGCAAGATGCCCCAGGCCAGCACGCCAATGCACCCGGCTTTTGAGCACCACAAAACTCTTTTGCGTCGGGTCGATGCCCAGGCACAGCAGCGCGTTCACGTCAAAGGGCTCCACATGGCGCGAGATCAACGCCACCTCTACATCGCCCGTGTCGATCACCACCGCTTGGCCCATGTTCTGGCGGGCACCTTGACTCATGGGGCCTTTGTTGCGGTACTTGCCGTTCGAGATCAGCTTGACCACGCCTGTCAGTTCGATCGGTTCGCTGTGGTGCGGCATGAGCGGCATGGCCATCTTGCCGCCCACTTGCAAGCGCACCTGCGCGCCGATGCCCGCTGAAATGGCCTCTTGCACCGCTTGAGGGTCAAAAATCGCAAACACGGCCACATTGCGCAAACCTTGGCGCAGCACCTCTGCCAGCACGGCGGTGGTGTCCATGGTGCCGCCCGAAGCGGCGTTGTCGTAATGGTCCAGCAGCATCACCGGAAAGTCGCTCAGCGTTTTGGCGCGTGCCACCGATGCGGCCAGCGGCTCCAGCTCGTACACCCATTGGGCACGGCTGTCCCAAGCCATTTGCATCAGCTCGTCGCAAAGGCGCTGGGCCAGCGCCGGGTCGTTGTCGGTCACCACCACCACCGACATGCCCGCGTTTTCGATGTCGGCATGTGGAAAGCCGGTGAACACGCTGGCGCACAAAGCGCCTTCTTTTTCCATTTGCTGGGCACGCGCCTGGATGGAGCGGTTGGGCTCGTCCAGTGAGCTTTGCCGCATGATGTGCGGGATCATGGGCAAGCGGCCCCAGGCGGTGGTGGGCTTGGCCTGGCCCTGAAGCAGCTTGAGCAGGGCCGTGCCCGCCCGCACGCCGGTGCCGTACATGTCCACATGCGGGTAAGTTTGGTAGCCCGCCACGGTTTGTGCCAGCTCGACCATGTCGGTGTAGACGTTGGCGTGCATGTCATAGGCCACGCCAATCGGCGTTTTGGGGTCGATGGCGCGGATCCGGCGCAGCAACTCGCCTTCGCCGTCTTCATGGCTCTGGCTCACCATGGCGCCATGCAAGTCCAGCAAGATGCCGTCAAAACCACCGCGCGCCACGGCTTGCAAAATCACCTCGCTAATGGCCTCGTAGGCCTCGTCAAACACCAGCCCGCTGGGCGCGGCGTGCGCCCCCAGGGCCAGCTCGAATTCGGCCCCCGCCTGCTCGGCCAAGTCAATGAACGCCCCCGTGGCCGTGCCCGTGCCCCGAAACGCCGCAATGGCCGCCTCGCCTCTTGGCGGCGCTTCACCTGGCCCCAGCGCAAAGCGCTGCAAGTCGGTGGGCACCGGCGAGAAGGTGTTGGTCTCGTGCATCATCATTGCGATCAGTAAACGCATAGGGCCTCCAGTTCAACAGACGCCCATGATGGCCCCGTGCGGTGGCAGGGCACAGTCACCGAGGTGCCAGCGCGAACGTGAATGTAAGTGGGTCCGGGTTGACGTGTTGGGCCGTGGGCATGAGACTCAGCCTTGAACCGATGTTGAAGGAGCTGACCCCTGTCGGCTTTGGATTTAGACGACACCTCAAAAACCTGTCGCTGGTCTGATTTTGTAGGAGCCCACCCCGTGGGCGATGGGCGTGTACCTGCCCTCACAAATCCATCGCCCACGGGGTGGGCTCCTATAAGCCAAGGTTCATTCGCAGTTCAAGCCATTTTGGAGACAAAGCATGTTCCCTTGCATCGACACACTCAGCGCAGAATCGGCCCATGAGCGCGGCCAAATTTATGGACAACAGGCCAAGGGCCGCATCCAGCACAGCGTGGTCACTTACGCCCGTTTGTTTGCCGCCTGTGGCATCGACTGGGCCAGCGCTTGCGAGCGCGCCATGCGCTTTGAGCCGGTGATTGAGCAGGTCGATGCGGATCTGATGGCCGAGCTGCGCGGCATGGCCCAAGGCAGTGGCCAAAGCCTGGGTAGCCTGATGGCGCTGAACTGCCGCACCGAAATTTTGCCGCCCACGTTTTTGGCGGATGCCCCAGACTTGAAACACGCCGCCCAAGCGGCCTTGGCCGCCAACCGCGCCGCAGGCCTGCCCGACTGGCTGGAGCAAGCCGCTTGGGACAGCGCCTTGCGCGACGGCGAATGCACCGCCATGGGCGTGACCGCCGCCGCCAGCCGCACTGGCCAAGCCTGGCTCGCGCAAAACTGGGACTGGATGGGCCGCCAGCGCGAAGCGCTGGTGCTGCTGCATACCCAAGGCCCCAGCGGCCAAAGCATCACCACCCTGACCGAGGCGGGCATGCTGGCCAAGATCGGCATCAACCAATCGGGCTTTGCGCTGGGCCTGAACATCTTGCGCTCCAACCGCGACGGCAGCCGTGTTGGCGTGCCTGTGCATGTGCTGCTGCGTCACCTGCTCGACTGCCGCTCGGTGGCGCACGCCCGCGAGCGTTTGCATGCTTTGCAGTCTGATTTGGGGCTGGGTTTTGGTGCGGCCTCCAACGTGCCCTGTGCCGACGCCCAGGGCCAGGCCGCCTGCTTTGAAGTCTCGCCCGCAGGCTGTGCCGAAGTCACGCCCACCGATGGCGTAGTGGTGCACACCAACCATTTTGTGTGTGAATCGCTGTTGGCCGAACAAGCCCCCGTGGGCCCCGGCTTGTCGAGCCACAGCCGCCTGAGCACCGCCGGGCAACACGCTTTGAAAACCCCCATCGGGCAAGCCGAACTGGAACATTTTTTGCGCGACGAATCGGATGGCTTTTTGTCCATCTGCCGCAGCCCCGACCCGAGTGTCCCGCCCGAAAGCCGCGTCGAAAGCGTGGCGGGCATCGTCATGCACACCCAGCCGCCCGCCATGTGGGTGGCCTGTGACGTGCCCAGCCGGGTGGCGTTTGAGGCGGTGCCTTTGGCCGCTGCTTCTCAGCAGTTCAAGGGGCTGCAGGATCAGGCCAGCGCTGTTTGAGCAAGTCCAGCACATCCTGCCAGGCCTGCGGGCCGGTTATTGGGTTGCGCCCAGCATGAACGCCCATGCCCGGATGTTGGCCGTTGGGCACACGGGGCAAGTGTTGGACTTGTCCCACTGGGTTGTCAAAACCGTGGTGGCTGTCCGGGTACAGCTTGAAGCTCATGCCCGCTTGTTGGCCCAAAGCTATGCAGGGCGCGGCAGGCGTCCAATCGTCTGCCGCCCCCAGCAGCATGTGCACGGGCCAGGACGGCTGATAAGCCCGCCGAAGTGCGTCGGCGCAGCCTGGGTAAAAGGCCAGCGCCACGTCGGGTGTCACACTGGCTTGAGGGAGTTTTTGGGTGCTGTCCGAACTGGCCAGCACGGTACTGCCGCCGTGGGACCAGCCCAGCAAGGCCACGCGTTGGTGATCCGTCCATGCTTGTTGGGCCAGCCAAGCCAATGTGGCGTGAACGTCGCTGAGCCGATGGCTTTGCCTGACTTGGCGTGAGGCCATGCTTTGTTCGCACAAACTGGTTTCCTGTCGGGGTGTGAGGCTGTCAGGCCAAACCACGCTGTAGCCTTGTGCCAGTAACAAATCGGTCATACCTTGATGGCGTGCACTGAGCTGGCCTTTGCGAGAGCCGACGGTGGCATAAATGCCGCCGCACCCGTGCAAAGCAATCACCACTGGACGGGGGGTGTCATGGGCCTTTTGCAGTGGGTGAAAAACCCAGGTTTTCAGCGCCAGACCGTTGGCACCGGGTACTAGCTCGGACACGGGTTGAGCCTGTGCCGATGGCCCCAGCCCCAAGCCAAAGCACAGCCAAAGACCGCAGCGGTGCAGGTATTGAAGCAAGTGCACAGCCCTCACCGTATGCCGTGTTGACCCAAGTGCCGCACCGCGTCGGAAACGCGCATGCCCAGCTGCAGGCCGTGCGCCAGAGCCAGCGCGTTCAGGCCGTTGACCACGCCGTTGTCCAGCCCGTCTTGCGCTTCGCCAATACGAGCCGAGGTGTGGGCGTACAAAATGGCCAGGACGCCCACCGCCTGCAATTCATGCAGCGCCACGCGGCCTGCTTCGTCCTTGCCGCCACCGGCATCGTTGAAGGCCACCGCAAAGGGTTTTTGGGTCTGCGTTGTCACAAAATGCGAGGCCGACAAGCCCCCGTGCGAGCCTGACACGATCACTGTGTCGGCATGGCTGGCGTTGACCAGCGCAATCGAGTCCAGCAAAACCAGCGCGCGCTGCGTCACCGTGTTTCCTTCGCCACATCCTGCTCGAAGTTGGCTTCCTTCAAGGGGGCTTTTTCGGCCATCCAGCCGCTGTAGACGGTTTGGAAGTCGGCCACGATTTGCGTCAGCGGCATGTCGTCAAAGGTGCCGCGCTGGTTGACGTATTCCATGTGCCGGTTACCGGCCTTGTCAAAGGGGTGGTAAATCGAATCGTTGCGTCCGTCAAATTCCAAAGGCAAAAGGCCGAACTTGTCGCACAGCTCGATGTTGAAGGCGGGCGTGGCCTTGACCCATTGGCCGTCCAGCCAGATGTCGGCATAGCCGTGCCAAATGAACACATCGGTCTGCATGGTCTGGCGCAAGCGCTCGGTGCTCAGGTGGTTGCGCACATCGGCGTAACCCACCCGGGCATGCAGCCCGGCGGCGCGGCAAGCCGCCGCCATCAAGGCCGCTTTGGGCACACACCAACCCGAGCCTTGGGCAATGACCGAGCTGGCGCGCATGCCTTCGGTGGTCAGCTCGATGCGGTACGGGTCGTAGCGAAAGCGGTCGCGTACCGCCAGGTACAGCGACACCGCGCGTTCGCGGTCGGTGGCACCTTGCGCGTGCTGGCGCGCCAAGGCGATCACATCCGGGTGGTCGCTGTCGATCAAGGCCGTGGCGGCCAGCGTGGCGGGGGAGGGCAGGTCGGTCATGCGGATCACTGTAGCGCGTGTGCCAGCGCTGGGCTGTCACGCTGGCTATAGTGTCTTCATGGTGCTTGGCAAGCGCAACACAAGGAGACACGGGCATGGCCTCGGTTTTGAATTTTGGAGCGGTGCGTGTGCACCTGGGAGAAAAGTCGGGCAAATACCCCGATGGCAACCAGCTGATCGTGCAGGGGGCCGACATGCGCGTGGCCTTTGACACGCCCGAGGTGGCCAACCGCATCGGCCCTGAGCTGGACACGGTGGATCTGGTCATCCTGGGCCATGTGCACGAGGACCACATGGCGGGGCTGCACCGCCTGACCCACGCCCCTGTGCAGGTGCACGAGGCCGACTTGGCCGCCGCGCAATCGTGGGATGGCCTTTGCCAACACTACGGCTATCCCGCCGAGGTGCTGGAAGCCATGCACGCCATCGTGCAAAAGGATTTTCATTACCAACCCCGGCCCGACGCCACCGGCTACAGCGACGGCGCGCTATGGGACCTGGGTGGTGGCGTGCGCGTGCGGGCGCACCACCTGCCGGGCCACACGGCGGGGCACTGCGCCCTGGTGGTCGAAAGCGAAGGTCTGGCCTTCATTGGCGACATCGACCTGAGCGGCTTTGGCCCGTATTACGGCGACGCCACCTCCAACTTGAGCGACTTTCGGCACACCCTGAAAAAAGTCGCCGAGCTGGACGCCCGCATCTGGGCCACTTCGCACCACAAGTCGGTCATCACCGACCGGGCGCAGTTTTTGGCCGATCTGGCACGCTTTGCCAGCAAGATCGACGAGCGCAGCGCACAACTGCTGGGCTATTTGCAGACCCCGCACAGCCTTCATGAGCTGGTCAGCCGCCGCCTGTTGTATCCGCAAGGCTACGACGTGCCCTTTGTGCCTTGCGCCGAACGCAACACCATCGACATGCACCTGGAAGAGCTGCTGGCACAGGGGCAAATCCAATCCTTGGAAGATGGCCGCTTTGTGGCGGTGTGAAGCCTTTTCACCATTTCATTAGGAGATTCCTATGACCCCCGAACAACTCTTGCAACACCACGACCAAGCCCGTTTGTGGGGCCAGGCCCCCGGTGTGGTGGGCGGTCCCGACACCGCTGCTGCCTACCAACAAGCCCTGGTCGTGCGCCAGTTGCGCCAACAGCGAGGCGAAGTGGCCAAGGGCTACAAGGTTGGCTTTACCAACCGCACGCTGTGGCAGCGCTACGAGGTGTTTGGCCCCATGTGGGGCACGGTCTGGAACACCGGCCTCAGTTTTGCCGAACCCGCCGCATCGGGGACGGCCGAGGGCCGCATCGACCTGACCCACACCTGCCAGCCCCGGCTGGAGCCCGAAATTGTTTTTGGCATGAAGGCCACGCCAGCGGCCAACGCCAGCATGCAGCAGTTGTTCGAAGCCATCGACTGGATCGCACCGGGATTTGAGGTCGTGCAGTCGCATTGCCTGGACTGGAAGTTCACCGTCACCGACACCATGGCCGACAGCGGCCTGCACGCCCGCTTGCTGGTGGGCCAGCGCCAGCTTGTCCAGCACCTGGCCGCCGATGCGCAGGCCCTGCACATCCTGCTGGCGCAGGCCCAAGTCACGTTGTTCAAAAATGACCAAGCGATGGAGCAGGGCACCGGCACCAACGTGCTCGACAGCCCGCTGAATGCATTGCACCACTTTTTGAAAGAACTGCGCCAATGCCCCGGCGCGGTGGACCTGCAGGCAGGCGACGTGATCACCACCGGTACCTGGACCGACGCCTGGCCGCTGCAGGTGGGAGAAAACTGGAGAGCCGAGTTTTCTGCGCCGCTGGGCTGCTTGAGCGCCCGCATACGCTGATGGCGGTGCACTAGGCGAGCCACAAGGCGGGGGCATAAAAAAACGCCCCGAGCGGCAAAGCCTGGGGCGTAAATCAACAAAAATGTCAGACAACTGCAAGAAGCGTGACGAGATCAGTATACTGTAAATATATACAGTACTTTGCAGCTTCGATCTTGATCCACCCTTTACCCACCATGCCCTTGCCACGCCGCCGCCGAGACGACTTTGAAGACAGCCGGGTCTACGAATACCCCCAGCACCTGCGCGAGGCCATCGAAGATGCGCCCACTGGGGCCGGCGTTTATATCTTTCACGGCCAAGAAGGCGACTTGCCGCTTTACATCGGCAAAAGCATCAACATCCGTGCGCGATTGCTGTCACACCTGCGCACGCCTGACGAGGCCCGCATGCTGCGCCAAACCCAGCGCATCAGCCACATCCGCACGGCCGGCGAGATTGGCGCGCTGCTGCTGGAGGCGCAAATGATCAAAGCCCAGCACCCGCTGTTCAACCAAAAACTGCGCCGCAACCAACAGCTGTGTAGCCTGCAACTGACGGGTGAAGTGCCGCAAGTGGTCTATGCCCGCGACATCGACTTTGCCAGTCAGCCCGAGCTTTATGGCCTGTACGCCAGCCGCCATGCGGCGCTGGATACGCTGCGCACCATCGCCGACCAAAACAAGCTGTGTTACGGCCCATTGGGCCTGGAAAAACTGCCCCCCGGCAAAGCCTGCTTCAGGGCCGCCATTCGCCAATGTGCGGGTGTGTGCCGGGGCGATGAAACCCCCGAAGCGCACCGCGAGCGCTTGTTCCGCAGCTTGCTGGCGCTGCGTGTGGAATGCTGGCCCTACCCGGGCGCGGTGGGTTTGGTGGAACGCGATGACGAACTCACGCAAATCCACGTCGTGAAGCACTGGTGCTATTTGGGCAGCGCCCCCACCCCCGACGCGGCCCGCCAACTGAGCCAAACGGCCAGCCAAGTGGCCGCGAACTTTGATGCCGATGGCTACAAGATTTTGTGCCGCCCGGTGCTCACGGGGAGTGTGGAGATTGTGTTGTTGTGAAAGGCCTGTGCAATCCATCGTGGGCGGCGGTCAACTTGGACGCATTGGGGGCCAAGAGGGTGACGGATACGGTGAATTGGCGGCGAGAGAACAATTAGACTTCATGGGTCGTTTTTCGGAGAATAAAAAAATGACCACAAAAAGCCAACGGATCGGTCCTGTGAAACCCATGCTGCGCATGGCTTTGCGCCCATTCATGAAACACGGTACCCGCTTGACCGGCGTGTGCTTGGTGCTGCTGCCCGTCTGGGCCGTCGGGGCATCTTTGGATGGGCTCTGGCAAGGCACCCTGAGCTGCTCGCAGAGTTTATTGAATCAAAACCCTGCCTATAGCACCAGCATCCACATCGATGTGGTCGGCATAACAGGCAAGGGTCTGAAAAAAGATGCCCAAACCACCGAGTCGTTTGATTTACAAGTGATGCCCTCCAACAGGGTGCAGATGCAGTCTGTGGGGCGTCGCATGTCGGAGGCAGCGCCGCGCTGGTTCACCCGCATGGAAGGTGAGAGCGTGGGTGACGCCATCAAGCTCACAGGCCGCATGTTGGGCAGCGATGGGGCCACGCTGGTCCGGGCGAATTGTTCTGCACTCTTGGCCAGAGCCGGTAGCGATCTGAAGGACGATGATTTGGCTGCGCTGCATGAGCAGCGGACTGCAGAAGTACTGCGCGACATGGCGGCTTCCGGGTCAGCGGCGACGCTGGCACCAACCAGGCCCAATGAGCCCGCGAGCGCCGAGCCAGCGCGTCCTGCGACAGGACCGGATCACCGGGGGTTTCGCATCCGCGAGGTGCCGCCCAGCGCCAAGCCGCTGACATTCAAAGATATGCAGGCCGGCCCGGGCGGTTTGCCGCTGGGCAAGGTGGGGGCCATTTATTTGCCGGAAGACTGGTTGACCGGTGATGGGCAGTCTTGGCACTACCGCTCGGCGGCTCGCGCAAGTGTTGCCCCGGTTGCGGTGCGCCCGCCCCGTGTGGAGGAAGCCAAGGTCATCGACCAGGCCCAAGCCCTGATGGGGCGCGTGGAGTCCCGGGCCATGGTCCTGATTGCAGACGGTGCCATCGTGGATGTCATCACCACAGGGGGCATTCAATTCAACACCAGGCTGTTGAGCGCCAGCATGGGCAAAACTGTGGCGGCCCTGGCGGCAGGCAAAGCGGTGTGTGCCGGGCACTTGAAGATGGACCAGCGTGTGGACAGTTTGCTGCCGGGGATGGTGGGCAAGGACTTGGGGGCTGCCACGCTGCGGGATGTCTTGATGATGGCTTCGGGCACAACAGAGCCGTCTCAGGGTGACTACGTTGGCACATTGCCGCAAGAGGTTCGTCATTATCTGGAAGGCCCAGGCAATCTGGAGCAGTTGCTCGAAACCCCGCGCCAATCGACGGCGCAACGCGGTGTGTTCAGCAAGCTCAAACCGGGTGAGCGTTTCAGCTACAAGTCGCGTGATCCGCATGTGGTGGCCATGATGATCGAGCGAGCGGTGGGCATGCCCGCAACGCGGTGGGTGGATGAGCAACTTTTGCGCGCGTTCAATGCCGAGCATCCCGTGATTTTGGGCACCGACCGCAGCGGCTATTTTCATGGTGCAGCAGGCGTGGTGCGCATGGCCCTGATCGACTGGATACGGTTTGCGATGTATGTCGACCAACAGCGTCGGGGCGACACTTGCTTTGCCCGCTTCATTCGAGACCTGGGCACCACGCAGATTCGTGCGCCGGGCGTGATGAACAGCATCGGTGGGTATGGCTACTTGACCTGGACCGACAACGCCTTGGCGCCCAACAGCTTCTGGGCCGCCGGTTATGGTGGGCAACGCATTGCCTGGAGCACCGACCCGACCAACCAGCGGGTGTTTGTGCTCTTCAGCAATTCGGCTGACAGACATGCCGACCAGATTTACCCTGTCGCCAGAGGGTGGCTGGCACTGGGCGGCAAATAGTTTGTGAGGGGTGATTGAAATGGAACGATCAATGAACGTGCGGACAAAAAATTTGCTCGTTTTGGGTTTGGCATCCCTCGCTATTTTTTATGGTGGGGCGGCGCTTGCACAAAACAACAAGGGCCAAATTGAAAGCGATCAATTTTGGGCTGATTTTTCCAAAGGTTTGGAATGGCTGCCCACGTCCAAGTCCATTTCTGCGGCGCCCACACCCTCCCATTTGGAGGTGGCGCCAGAAAGTTTGAATTCCAGCTTGACCCCTGTGGTCGATCAGGCCTTTGATCCCGATGTTCACCGCATCGTTATCCTGTCGCACAAGCGCAGCGTCATCCACCGCAAATACAACGAAAAATGGGTCAACGACAAGTCTCGCCCCTCCAGTGCATCGATGGCCAAAAGCTTGACGGCTTTGGCGGTTGGCAAAGCCATTTGCAGTGGCGCCATCGGCAATTTGGACGAGAACGCCACGGTCTACGCCAGCAGGCTGCGCGGCACCTCTTGGGGTAACGCCAAGATCCGACATTTGTTGGCGATGAGCAGCGGCTCGAACAAACCCGTTTATTCGCCCACTGGTTCGCCCACACCTCAGGTTCAAGCCGAGACACTGGCCAAGTCGTACCAAGGCAAGATGACGCATGACTTCATCAGCCTCATGGTCAAAGCCGATGAAAAGTACTCTGCCTCGGGGCAACAGGGCTTGTACAACAACCTTGACACACAGGCCTTGGCCTTCTTGGTGGAAGACGCCACCCGTCAAAAGTTCATTGAATTTTTTGAACGTGAGATTTGGCACGCCATAGGTGCCAGCCAAGGTGGTTCCTGGTCGCACAACAGTCTGGGCCAGGTTGCGGCCTTTTCGGGTTTTACGGCCCATCCTTATGACTGGATCCGGTTGGGGCATTACGTCCTGGAGGAGCGCGCCAAAGACACCTGCTTTGGCAAATTCCTGAAAGAAGCCACGACACGGCAAAGCGAGGTGGTTTTACCCAATGGCTCTGCCGCTTACGGTTTTCAAATATGGCTGGGTTGCGGCGCCGTTGATACCTTTTGCTTTTTGGGCCACGGCGGGCAGCGCTTACAAATGAGCCCTTCAACAGGTCTGGTGATGTACGTGCATGCCACCAGTTTTTCAGCCAGCCAACCTATTGTGGCCATGTACCGGAATGTGGCCAGTCGCTACCCGAAGTAACTTCAAAGCATCGCAAGGTGATGGATGGCTTGGGGGGGAGTTGTTGCGGATCAGGGTCAAAAAGGGGGGATTGGGCCGATGCCATGAGCAATGGGATTGACTTTGCTTATCCTCGTTCATCTTGACTCCCGTACCCTTTCACCCATGAAAATCCACCTGCAAACGCCCGAGGAAATCCGCCCGCAGATCTGGAAGGAGTTGGGCCGCGCCAGCCAAGACCGGCACCACGAGTGGCGCACGCCTGTTCTCGCCTCTGTCGATCCAGACGGCTTGCCTAACGCACGCACCGTGGTGCTGCGGCAGTTGGATGCGTTGGCCGGACAGTTGACTTTTTACACCGACAGCCGCAGCCCCAAAGTGGCGCAATTGCAGACTCAAGCTTCAGCGATGTTGGTGTTTTGGAGTGCCCGTTTGAGTTGGCAATTGCGGGTGCGGGTGGCCTGTTCGGTCATCACCGCAGGCCCGGAGGTCGAGGCGATTTGGCAAGGGGTCAAGCAGTCGGCGGCTGCGAGCGATTATTTGTCGCCTGAGCCACCGGGGGCTGTGTTGCCACAAGGCGGTTCGGCAGAGGCTGTAACGGTCAACAGCGGCGTGACAGTGCACAGCTTTGCTATTTTGCGTGCGCAGGTGCTTCAGATGGACTGGCTGGAGTTGTCGCACGAAGGGCATCGCCGGGCACAGCTGAGCGCCAACACCTGGGCGTGGCTGATGCCCTGATTGCTTTCAGCCCGTGTCGTCTCGCATGCGCTTCAGTTGCGCTCCGTCCACCGCCAAACGCACACCCAAAGAACCACTGCCCGCTCGCACCGGGAATTTACGCAAACCGATGTCGAGCGCCTCGATGGCTGGGTAAGCTGAGCATGCTTGCACGATGCGCGTCATCAGCCGCTCTTGGGTTTCGTAAATCCCATCGGCCGCCAGTCGTTCGATCTCGATCACCAGCGGGTCGTAATCGAACACATGCGCCATGCCGTCTTGGACAATCAACACCAGATCGGGAGCGATCCACAGGGTCAAATCCAGCGCGTGGTAATCGGGCACAGTGTCGCCGGGGGCATACGTGCCAATGCGGGTCGCCAGGTGAAAGTCTTTCAGCTCGATCCGGCTGGTTGTAGGTGCAGTGGTCATAAATTTGGACAGGGTTCAGTGCCGGTTTTGGAGCCGTTGACTTTTGCGGCTTTTTTCAAAAAACGCATCGGGCTTGGTTTGCACCCAACGGATAAAGCGGGCCATCTCTTCGGGCTGCTTCAAGGCGTCGACCGTGGCATAGGTGCGGGCCAATTCGGTCTCGGTGAACAGCGCATGGATTTGGCGGTGGCAAATGCGGTGCAGCACCACGGTTTGTGCGCCTCCGTGTGACTTGGGCACCAGATGGTGTGCGTCTTGTTGGCTGGGCGGAATGGCGCGCTCGCACAGCGGACATAAGGCGTCAACACCGCGCGGTGCGGGCAGGCTTTCAAGCTGGGCTTGAATGAGTTTTTTACGAATGCGCCCTGTCACGGCTGCAAGACAGTATTGACCATCGCCTAAGGGTACAACAGACCGCCAGTGGCACATGCCGCACCAGGCGATTGATCCCGACAGCGGTCAGGGCATCAGATCAATCAAGATCTCGTTGCGGCGGTTCCACGGCAATGTGAACGGGTCGTCGTAGCGGGCGACTTGGGCTGTGGGGCTCAGCTTGAGTTGGCGAGCCTGCGCCCAGGCCCGCAGGCGCTCGGTCTGCTCCTGGATGCTCGCTTGCGTGGTGAAGCCGCCAAAGCGCACTGCCACCGTCTCGTGCTCGGGCACGGGGCGCAGCTGGATTTGCGGGTTGAGTGGCTGGGGCAGGGACTGCACACTTTCGGCGGATGGCATCACAAAATGCACGCGCCAGCCATCGGACTCGGGTGTGACGGTGACAGGCGCGGTCATCGAAATCTTGCGCTTTTCGCCCAGCCCGGCTTGCATGTTGTCGCCAAAAATATAAGACGCGATGCGCCGAAAACCGCTGCTGCTGGCGGCATCGAAGTCGCCACTGATTTGGGTTTGGGCCACCGTGAAGGCGGCGTAGCGCCGCACCTCAAAAGGCGGGTCTGAAACGAGCACGGTGTAGCGCGGTTCTTCAACGGCCATGGCGGCTCCACAAAAAAGGAACAAGACAATTGAAAAGAGGGGTGACAAAAAGGGGAAAAGCCAGCGCATCATGGGAAAAGTCAGTGTTGGGGTGGTTATTTTGAAACAAATCCATCGTAGCACCATCGGTCTCTTGCCGCACGCAAACCGCCACTCAATGCACCAACCGGCGCCAGCACGCCAAACCAGCAGCTGCTGCCTTGCGGTGATGGTCTGAAAGCCAAGCGAAGGAGAAGCGCATGAAAAATGAGCCTCTGTTAGCATTTGCCATCAGTTCATCACCGTACACATTTCGGGATTCCAGACATGCAAAACCGCTTCGCACGCGCCATCGCCATTGGGCTTTTCGCTGGGCTCAGCTTGGCCCCAGCGGCCTACAGCCAAAGCCCATCCCAGCCGCTGGTTTTAAAGGTGGCCAACCAGGGCGACGTGCTGTCGCTCGATCCGCACTCCCTCAATGAGGCGGTGCAGTTGTCTTTTCTGAACAATGTTTTCGAGTCGCTGGTGACGCGTGACAAGCAGCTGCGCTTGGGGCCGTCGCTGGCTACGGCCTGGCGGCTCAAGTCGCCAACCGTGTGGCAATTTGACTTAAGGCAGCGCGTGGTCTTTCACGATGGTGCTTCGTTTGATGCCGACGATGCGGTGTTCTCCTTGGACCGCGCGCGGGGCGAGGGCTCGGATGTGCGTTCGCAATTGGCCACGGTCAAGGAAGTGCGCAAAACGGGGCCCTACCAGATCGAGATTGAGACGTCGCGACCCAACCCGATCCTGCCGGATGTCATGTCTAACATCCTGATCCTGAACAAAAAATGGGCCGAAACCAACAACGCCACCCGACCGGTTGATCGCCGTAAAGGTGTGGAGAACGCCGCCACGTTCAAGGCCAACGGCACGGGACCCTTCACCTTGAAAGAGCGTCAGCCCGGCGTGCGCACCGTGATTGTTCGAAATGCCAGCTGGTGGGGACAGCACGAAACCAACATCGACGAAGTGTTGTTCATGCCGATTGCCAACGACGGCACGCGCGTCGCAGCGCTGGTTTCTGGAGATGTGGACCTGATTGATCCGGTGCCCCTGCAAGACTTCCAGCGCGTCAAGGAGCGACAGGGCTTGACTGTGTTGCAGTCCGCCGAAGCGCGCATCATTTTTCTCGGCTTTGATCAGCAGCGCGATGAATTGGTGGGCAGTAGCGTGAAAGGTAAAAACCCCTTCAAGGATGTGCGGGTGCGCAAGGCTTTCTACCAAGCCATCGACATCGACACCATTGCCAGCAAAGTCATGCGCGGCCTGGCCCGGCCCACGGGCGGCATGATCAATGACGGTATCCGCGGCTTTTCAGCCGACATGGAAAAGCGCCTGCCCTACGACCTGGATGCGGCGCGCAAGCTGCTGGCCGATGCGGGCTACCCGTCGGGATTCGAAATCACGATGCAGTGCCCCAACGATCGCTATGCGAACGACAGCGAAATTTGCCAGGCGGTTGCTGCGAACCTGGCACGCGTCAATGTGAAGGTGCGGCTTCAGGCTGAGCCCAAAGCAACCTACTTTCCGCGTGCGCTCAAGCGCGAGCTGTCGTTCTTTATGCTGGGGTGGTCGCCGGCCGGCTTTGACGCGCACAACCTGCTGTTCACCGTGCTGGCCTCCCCGGCGGGCGCACAGGGCCAGTGGAACTTCGGTGCCTACAGCAACCTACAGCTGGATGACCTGACCAACCGCATCCAGGTTGAGACCAACGAGGCGCAGCGCAACCGCCTGATCAAGGAGGCGCTGACACTGCATTCAAACGATATCGGCCACATCCCCTTGCACCAGCAGATGGTCACTTGGGGTGCCAAATCCAATATCGACGCTTACCAGCGTGCAGACGGCTTCATGCTGTTCAAGTGGATCAAGTTCAAGAAATGACCGTGTTATAGGCAGCGCACTTGGCAGACCCAACACGAATTTAGGCTCAGGTTTTGCATTCAAGCATTGTCTTGAAAAAATCGAAAAGCCCCCCAGTTCGGAGACATGAGCGACCGCGCTGGGCCTGCGCATCAAGGCATTTGTAGCACTGCGTGCTTTACCTTCAAGAGTTGGACGCGGTGCTTTTTGGGGCTATTCTGTGGCCAACACAATCACAGCACTCATGGCCAAGACACCGCCCGGCAAAGCCCAATCGGACTTCTCTTGGGGCTGATCCGCGGTCACAGGCGACAGATTCACGGATAACTTAGGACGACGTGCGTCGACCACTCGCGCAACACCCACCTCACCTTTGACTTGCTTGGTGAACTCCACAAGAGGTCCTTGCACGGTTCGCACTGAAACTGTGTTGCCAAAGTCTTTAAGCATGTGGGCCAGCTCGTCAGTCGCTTCGAGTGTCCACTCTTGACGCCATTTCTTTTGCGCAGAGTGGGTCAGCCATCGGCCTGTATGCCTGTTGAGCCTTGGAGGACACCCAATCAAAATCCAATTTGCTGAGCCATTTTGAGTGCCTTTGGCATGCAACATAGGAACAATCTGTTGGAGTGCATATTGCTTGTCGTCTAGGTAAACAATGAATGTTTCCATTTATTTTCTCCTGTTATAAAAATTATCAAATAGATTGGGTTTCCGTCTCGGAACTCTCCTGTCTTCTGGTGGCCCACCAGCCCAATCCCAAAACGCCCACAATGGCAACGAGATAGGTTGCACCGCGAGCTAAGAGATTGATGGTTTCGCCGCCATCAAAAATGGGATCTAATAGTTTTTCATTGATGATCATTTGGGCAGCGGTAAAGGCCAAAACAGCTGCACCCAAGTGAATGATCACGGGCCATCTTTCAACCAAACGCAAAACCAATTTGCTGCCCAACACCACGATAGGAATGCTGATGAGCAAACCAATGACGACCAGGTCAAAGGAGCCGTTGGCAGCACCTGCAACGCCCAACACGTTGTCTACGCCCATCAGCGCGTCAGCCACAACGATGGTTTTCATGGCGCCCCAAAATGTGGTGGCGCCAGCGCCTTGATGCTCGCCATCAGATGTATCAGAAATGAGCTTGAAGGCAATCCACAAAAGACCCAGGCCACCAACCAACATCAGCCCAGGAATTTTAAGGAGCCAAACAACGCCAACGGTCATGGCAGAGCGAACCACAATGGCGCCCACTGTGCCCCACATGATGGCTTTGTTTTGATGTTCAGGCGGAAGGTTGCGCGCAGCAAGCGCAATGACGATGGCGTTGTCGCCAGCTAAAACCAAATCAATAAGAATGATGGCCAGCAACGCTGACCACCATGGCATTGAGAACAATTCCATGAAAGACCTTCAATAACGATCCGAGCAAGTCGAGGTGCCAAAAGGCACCACAACACGAGAGATCGAAGGTCTTGCTTTGCTTGTAATGAATCAGTTATATGCCCAACAAACCGGAAGTAAAAACTCCGTAATGACGATTTGTTGATCTCGACGTGCGCCTGGAGGCTGTACTGAGCAGGAGGAAATTGAGCTACTCCACAACGTTACTTCGATTAGAAATGAAGACGCCCAGATTGATAACTGGGGCATCGTTTAAGCTCATATTTTGTAGGGTTTTTCAAGCTGCTGCCCACGCACTCTTTTTTGCAACCAAATTGAAAATGGTCTTTTTCCCCTGCCCATCCCCACCAGCAACTGTGCCCACATCACGCAAGCTGTATGCAGAACCGGACGCTTGAACCCCAACCCGCGGGCCCCGGTGCCTCGCCCCCGTTCTTCCGTCAAGGCGGGCTAAGCCACTGCACCGCCATGTCGGTCAACAGGGCCAGGGCGGCTTGCTGGGTGAGGGTGCTGGGGCGTTGCGCACTGATGGCAGTGGTCAGCTGAATGTGCAGGGCCGGTTGCTTCAGCGGCCGCACCAAAAACGCCGATGGCCGCACCGAGCGCATGACGGCGTTGCGCGGCAAGATGGCGTAGCCCGCGCCGTCGGCCACCAAGTCCAGGATGGCGCTCACGCCGTCGATCTCCAGCGCAATGAGTGGGCGACAGCCGATGGCGGCCATTTCAGACTCCACATGCATGCGAATCGCATTGGGGCGTGTGGGAATCACCAAGGGCAGGGCGGCGACTTCTTGCAGGCTGATGGCGGGCGGGGGAGGGTCTTCTTGCAGGCCCGGTGGGCGCGGCTGCACCAGCAACAATTCTTCTTGCACCAGCGGGGTGTGCTCGATGCCAGCCACTTGGCTGGGGTTGTAGAGCACGGCGATGTCCAGGCGCCCGTTTTGCAGGTTTTCCTGCATCGCGCTCGACAGGCCTTCGCTGATGGACAGTTGGGCATCGGGCATCTTGGCGCGAAAAGCTCGGGTCAAAGGCACTGTCAGCACCCGCGCCACGCTGGGCGGCAGGCCCAAAGCCACGCGCCCCGTCAGGCCCGTGCGCACCCGGCCTAGTTCCTCTCGCGCCCGCTCCACCTGGTACAAGATGCCTCGGCCGTGCTCCAACAGCAGCAGCCCGGCCTGGGTGGGGGTGGCGCCGCGCCCGTTGCGCACCAGCAGGTTTTGCCGCAGCTCGACTTCGAGCAGGCGCACCTGACGACTCAGCGCTGGCTGCGCGATGTTCAGGGCTTGGGCGGCCCTGGTGAAGCTGCCCAGTTCGGCTACGCGCACAAAGTATTCGAGTTGTTTGAGGTCCATGAATCGCCTTTCTGCGGGTTCGATTTTGTCATAACTAAGGCTTGGTTATGCATATTTGTTCTAACTGGTAGATGTGCCGGAGGCTGGGCGATGCCTAGGGGATTGAGCACAATCAGGCCCTTGCCCCGTAGGTAGGCTGCTTCAGCCCCGACGCAGTGCTCTGGTGATGCATGTCGGGGCTAAAGCCTCCGACCTACCAAAGACATATTGGGGCACCCAATGTCCCCATTCGATCCAGTGACCCATGCCATCCGCGAGGAGAAAAAAATGAGCCAAACGAACCCCTTGATCATTGACGTGCACGGCCACTACACCACCGCCCCCAAGGCGCTGGAAGACTGGCGCAACAAGCAGATTGCAGGCATCAAAGACCCGGCGTCCATGCCCAAAGTGTCCGAGCTGAAAATCAGCGACGACGAACTGCGCGAGACGATTGAGACCAACCAGCTGGCCAAGATGAAAGAGCGCGGGTCGGACATCACCATCTTCAGCCCCCGCGCCAGCTTCATGGCCCACCACATTGGCGACTTCAACGTCTCGTCCACCTGGGCTGCGATTTGCAACGAACTGTGCTTCCGCGTGGCGCAACTTTTCCCCGATCATTTTGTGCCTGCGGCCATGCTGCCCCAGTCGCCCGGTGTGGACCCTGCGACCTGCATCCCCGAGCTGGTGAAGTGCGTGGAGCAATACGGCAACGTCGGCATCAACCTGAACCCCGATCCGTCGGGCGGCCACTGGACTTCCCCGCCATTGAGCGACAAGGCTTGGTACCCCATTTACGAAAAGATGGTCGAGTACGACATCCCCGCGATGATCCATGTGAGCACCAGTTGCAACAGCTGCTTTCACACCACGGGCGCACACTACCTGAACGCCGACACCACCGCCTTCATGCAGTGCCTAACTTCAGACCTGTTCAAGGACTTCCCCGCGCTCAAGTTCTTGATCCCGCACGGCGGCGGCGCGGTGCCTTACCACTGGGGCCGTTTCCGGGGCTTGGCGCAGGAACTCAAAAAGCCTTTGCTGACCGAACACCTGCTGAACAACATCTTCTTTGACACCTGCGTGTACCACCAGCCGGGGATTGACCTGCTGACCAAAGTGATACCGGTCAAGAACATCTTGTTCGCGTCCGAGATGATCGGCGCGGTGCGCGGCATCGACCCCGAAACTGGCCACTACTTTGACGACACCAAGCGCTATGTGCAAGCCACGGCCAACCTCAACGACGAAGAGCGTTACATGGTTTATGAAGGCAATGCCCGTCGCGTGTTCAAGCGGCTGGACGATCAGCTGACGGCCAAAGGCCGATAAACACTTTGTAAAACGCTTTGTAGGAGCCCACCCCGTGGGCGATGGATTGTTGGGTCTTGCCTCTGATTCAAGGTGTCAATCTCAACGTCACATCGCCCACAGGGGTGGGCTCCTACGAAGTCCCCAACCCGTTTGCATAGACAGGAGAAAACCATGTACGAACTCGGCGTTGTTTACCGCAACATCACCCGCGCAGACCGCGCAGCCACCGATGCCCTGGCGGCTCTGGGATCGGCCACCGTGCACGAAGCCATGGGCCGTGTCGGCCTCATGAAACCTTACATGCGACCCATCTATGCGGGGGCACAAATCTCCGGCACCGCCGTTACCGTGCTGCTGCACCCCGGAGACAACTGGATGATGCACGTGGTGGCCGAGCAGATTCAGCCCGGCGACATCGTGGTCGCGGCCATCACCGCCGAATGCACAGACGGCTACTTTGGTGACCTGCTGGCCACGTCCTTCATGGCCCGTGGCGCACGGGCTCTCATCATCGATGCCGGTGTGCGTGATGTGAAAGAGTTGACACGGATGGGATTCCCCGCATGGAGCAAAGCCATCAGCAGCAAGGGCACGATCAAGGCGACCATCGGCTCGGTGAACATACCCGTGGTGTGTGCCGGCATGATCGTCCACCCCGGCGACGCGATCGTGGCCGATGACGATGGCGTGGTCTGTGTGCCCCAAGCCTTGGTGGTCAAGACACTGGAAGCGGCACAAGCCCGTGAAGCCAACGAGGGTGCCAAGCGCGAAAAATTGGCCCAAGGCGTACTGGGCTTGGACATGTACAAAATGCGCGAGCCGCTGGCGGCCGCAGGCCTCAAATACATCGATTGATTTTGACTTTGTAGGAGCCCACCCCTGTGGGCGATGGCTGGTGGACCCTGTTGCGTTTCATCGCCCACGGGGTGGGCTCCTACAAAAAAGACACATTAAAAGGCGTTCGACATGAATAAACCGACCACAGGTGATTTCACCAAAACCGCTGGCTGGCTGGACTGGTACACCGGACCAACCAAGCCGCGCTTTCCATTGCCCGCAGGCGCAGTCGATGCCCACTGCCATGTGTTTGGCCCGGGCTCTAGATTCCGCTACGCACCCGAGCGAAAGTACACGCCTTGCGACGCGTCCAAGCACCAGCTGTATGCGCTGCGTGACCACTTGGGCTTTGCACGCAATGTGGTGGTGCAGGCCACCTGTCACGGCGCCGACAACCGCGCCATGGTCGATGCGCTGGTCAACTCGGGTGGCATGGCGCGAGGTGTGGCCACCGTCAAGCGCAGCGTGACCGACCAGGAAATCCAGGCCATGCACGACGCGGGTGTGCGCGGTGTGCGCTTCAACTTCGTTAAGCGATTGGTGGACTTCACGCCCAAGGACGAGCTGATGGAGATCGCGGGCCGAATCCAAAAATGGGGTTGGCACGTGGTCATTTACTTTGAAGCCGTGGACCTGCCCGAGCTGTGGGATTTCTTCACCGCGCTGCCCACCACCGTGGTGGTGGACCACATGGGCCGCCCCGATGTGTCGCTGCCGGTGGATGGTCCGCAGTTTGCGCTGTTTCAGAAGTTCATGCGTGAGCACACCAACGTGTGGAGCAAGGTGTCTTGCCCAGAGCGTTTGTCGGTCACTGGCCCCAAGGCCTTGAACGGTGAACAGAACGCATACCAAGACGTGATCCCGTTTGCCAAGCGCATCGTGGAGGAGTTCCCCGATCGCGTCCTGTGGGGCACCGACTGGCCACACCCCAACCTGAAAGACCACATGCCCGACGACGGCTTGCTTGTGGACTTTATCCCGCACATCGCCACCTCACCCGAGTTGCAGCGCAAGCTGCTGGTGGACAACCCGATGCGTTTGTATTGGCCCGAAGAGAAATCCTGATCCCTTTTGCCGCCCAATCTACAACTTACCCCAACCTTCAGGAGACAAAGCATGCGCTACATCCCTTCACCTCTGCTCATGGCTTTCATGGCAGCATTTATGACAGGCACAGCCTTTGCTGCGCCGCAAGCCTTGCCCCTGAAGGCGGCTTGCGAGTCATTCAATGGAATCGAATTGCCCTCGCAAGTGATTGCCCTGCCCAGCGGTCCTGTGCGCATCGAGTCGGCTGCTTTGCAGGCTGCCAGAGCTCCTTCTGTGGTTGAGCGCGGCCCGACACCGGCTGCCCGTTTCAGTCCTGCCCTGCCGGAGTTTTGCCGTGTGTTGGGTGCGATTGCTCCCGTGGACCCTCAGGCGCCGCCGATCCGCTTTCAGATCAATCTGCCGATGACCTGGAATGGCCGATCGGTGCAGTACGGTGGTGGTGGGTTCAACGGTGTCTTGATCAACGCCTTGGCCATGATTCCTGCGGCACCGTTTGACCAGCCGGTGCCTTTGAGTCAAGGTTATGTGACGTACGGTACCGATTCTGGGCACCAAAACAAGCCCGGCGAGCCGCCGCAAACCTTTGCCCTGAACGATGAAGCCTTGCTCAACTTTGCCCATGCTTCCTACAAAAAGGTGCGCGACGTGGCGGTTGAGGTGATCAAGCGCAGCTATGGCCAAGGCCCACAGAAGTTGTATTTCGTGGGCAGTTCCGAAGGCGGGCGTGAAGGCTTGACCATGGCGCAGCGCTATCCGCAGGACTTTGACGGTATTTTCAGCCGCGTGCCCGTCATTCATTGGACGGGTTTGCAGCATGCGGGTCTGCGCGATGGCATGGCCTTGATGAATGGCGGTTGGATGGCCCCTGCTCAGGTCAAACTGGTGGGCCAAGCGGTGCTGACCGCTTGTGACGCCGCAGACGGCTTGGCCGACGGCGTGGTGTCCGACCCGGTGGGTTGCCGTCAGCGTTTTGATGTGCGCAAACTCCAATGCGAGGGCGCAGCCAACGACAGCTGTTTGACGGCGGCGCAAGTCAAAGCGGTGCAAACCCTGGGTTCCCCTTTGCGCATGGATGTGGAGTTGGCCAATGGCTTGCGTGAGTACCCCGGGCGCGGCCCCAGTGGTGAGGCCATTCCTGCATTTGCGGCCACGGGTGGCTGGATGGCCTGGTGGACTGGCGCCACAGCGCCTTCACTGCCTCCGCAGCCCAGCAATGGCATTGCCTGGTTCTATGGCGGTGGTGCGATCCAGTATTTTTACGCCCGCAACCCTTCACTGGATGTGACCACCTACCAAGCTCGTGACCATGCTGCACGGATCAAGGAGGTCTCGGCGTTGATGGACTCGACCAACCCTGATTTGTCGGCCTTTCACGCCCGAGGCGGCAAGCTGATCGTGCTGGAAAACATGGCTGACTATGCGCAAAGCCCGTATGCGGGTATTGGCTACTACGAGTCGGTGCGCCAGAAAATGGGCGCAGACACCACACAGGCGTTCATGCGTTTGTATACAGCACCTGGCGTCGACCATGTGGGCGCGGGCGCTCCTGCCAATGTCGACATGCTCAGCGCTTTGACTCAATGGGTTGAAAACGGTCAAGCTCCGGGGACTTTGGAGTTGCTCGATCAGTCGGTCAGCTTGCCGGTCAATTTGATCCGCACGCGGCCTTTGTGCCAGTGGCCTCTCGTGCCGCGTTACCAAGGTGGCGATGCAAACGCTGCGGCCAGCTTCAAGTGTTTGCAGTAAAGGAAAACTCATGGCTTTAGAAAAACCTTATTTGGACGTGCCCGGCACCATCATTTTTGATGCTGAACAATCGCGCAAAGGCTACTGGCTCAACCAATTTTGCATGTCGCTCATGAAGGCGGAAAACCGCGAAAGGTTCAAAGCCGGCGAACGCGCTTACCTGGACGAGTGGCAAATGACCGAAGAGCAAAAGCAGGCGGTGTTGGCCCGCGACCTTAATTGGTGCATGCGCACCGGCGGCAACATTTACTTCCTCGCCAAAATCGGCGCAACCGACGGCAAGAGCTTTCAGCAGATGGCAGGCTCCATGACCGGCATGACCGAAGAGGAATACCGCAACATGATGATCGCCGGCGGCCGTAGCGTAGAAGGCAACCGCTACATCGGCGAAAACGGCACGGCTCAAGCACACAACCAGCCCCAAGGCACAGCCGGTAAAAAACTTTAATTGGGGTCAGATCCCAATTATTTAGAGAAAGCAACACATGGCCAAAATCACCGCATCCGTTTTCACCTCGCATGTGCCCGCCATCGGCGCGGCCATGGACCTGGGCAAGACGCAAGAAGACTACTGGAAGCCCGTGTTCGCGGGTTACGATTTCTCCAAGCAATGGATGAAGGACAACAAGCCAGACGTGATTTTCCTGGTGTTTAACGACCATGCCACAGCCTTCAGCTCCGACCTCATTCCAACCTTTGCCATTGGCACCGCCGCCGAGTACCAGCCCGCTGACGAAGGCTGGGGACCTCGGCCGGTGCCGGTGGTCAAAGGCCACCCCGAGCTGGCCAGCCACATCGCACAGTCGGTCATCCAGCAAGACTTTGACCTGACCATCGTCAACAAGATGGACGTGGACCACGGCCTGACTGTGCCCCTGTCACTCATGTGCGGCCCGCTGGACCCGATCAAAGACGCCTGGCCTTGCCCGGTGATCCCGTTCGCCGTAAACGTGGTTCAGTACCCGGTGCCCAGCGGTCAGCGCTGCTTCAACTTGGGCCAGGCCATCCGCAAAGCGGTGGAGAGCTACGACGAAGACCTGAACGTGCACATCTGGGGCACGGGCGGCATGAGCCACCAACTGCAGGGCGCGCGTGCGGGCCTGATCAACAGCGCGTGGGACAACGCCTGGCTGGACCAACTCATCAACGACCCTGCAGCCGCAGCGGCCATGCCGCACATCAACTACGTGCGCGATGCGGGCAGCGAAGGCATTGAGCTGGTCATGTGGCTGATCGCCCGTGGCGCGATGAGCGACATCGAAGGCGGCCAGGCCACTGGCCCCGCGCCCCAACTGCGTCACCGCTTCTACCATGTGCCTGCCAGCAACACGGCGGTGGGGCATGTGATTTTGGAAAACACCTGATGCGCTTGGTGGTCATCGCACCGCAGTCTCTGGGCCAAGGGCTGGGCGTGCAGTGCATCGCCCACAGGGGTGGGCTACTGCAAAGACAGAGCCGCTCTGGGATGGATCGCCCACACGGGTGGGCTCCTACAAAGACAGAGCCGCCGCCTGTAGGAGCCCACCCTGTGGGCGATGGCTCATGAACTGTTGACACTTGCCCAACGCCTAATGCCCAACGCCTAACGCCCAACGCCGAAATTCGACATCACAACCCATTCAATCTTTTGGAGAAACACACATGAGAAAAACCATCAAAGTTGCCTTGGCGGGCGCAGGTGCCTTCGGCATCAAACACCTGGACGGCATCAAAAACATCGACGGTGTGGAAGTCGTCTCGCTGATTGGCCGCGAGTTCGCCAAAACCAAAGAGGTGGCTGACAAATACAGCATCGGTCACGTCACTACAGACCTGAACGAGTCGCTGGCTTTGAAAGAAGTCGATGCCGTCATCTTGTGCACGCCCACGCAAATGCACGCCAGCCAGACCCTGGCCTGCCTGCAGGCGGGCAAGCACGTACAGGTCGAGATTCCGCTGTGCGATGTCTACAAAGAAGGCCAGGAAGTTCTGCGTGTACAAAAGGAAACCGGTCTGGTGGCCATGGTGGGTCACACCCGCCGTTTCAACCCCAGCCACCAGTGGGTGAACCACAAGATCAAGGCCGGTGAGTTCAACATCCAGCAGATGGATGTACAAACCTATTTTTTCCGCCGCACCAACATGAACGCGCTGGGCCAGGCCCGCAGCTGGACCGACCACCTGCTCTGGCACCACGCCGCGCACACGGTGGATCTGTTCGCTTACCAATGCGGCAGCCCCATCGTTAAAGCCAATGCCGTACAGGGGCCGATCCACCCCACTTTGGGTATCGCCATGGACATGAGCATCCAGCTTCAGGCCGCCAACGGCGCGATCTGCACACTCAGCTTGAGCTTCAACAACGACGGCCCGCTGGGCACTTACTTCCGCTACATCGGCGACACCGGCACCTACCTGGCGCGTTACGACGACCTGTTCACAGGCAAGGAAGAAAAGATCGATGTGTCGCAAGTGGCGGTGTCGATGAACGGCATCGAGTTGCAGGACCGTGAGTTTTTCGCGGCGATCCGTGAAGGCCGTGAGCCCAACAGCTCGATCGCCCAAGTATTACCCTGTTACCAGGTCCTGCACGACCTCGAACTGCAATTGGCTTGAGCATGGGTGCTATGACACCTGCTGACGAGCGCCAACACCTGCAACTCTTGGGCCTGGCAGGCTTTGCCAGCATGGCCTCGATGCGCATTTGCGACACGATGCTGGTGGTGCTGGGACAGGAGTTCCACGTCAGCACGGGCGACGCCTCGGCCGTGGTTTCGGTGTTTGCCGTGGTCTACGGCATCTTGCAGCTGTTTTATGGTCCTTTGGGCGAGCGCTTTGGCAAACTGCGGGTGGTGTCGCTGGCGGTGTCGGCCTGCGCGATCATCAGTGCCATCACGGCCATGTCGATGAGCCTGCCCATGCTCGTCATCATGCGCGGTTTCATGGGGGCTGCCGCGGCGGGAATCATCCCCCTGTCCATGGCCTGGGTGGGCGATCAGGTGCCTTATGAACGCCGGCAGGAAACTCTGGCCAAGCTGATGAGCGCCACGGTGCTGGGCATGATGAGTGGCCTGTGGTTCGGTGGCTTCGCCGCCGATACGGTGGGCTGGCGTGGGGCTTTTGTCTTGCTGTCGGTCATGTTTGGTTTGGCGGCCGTATTGCTGCTGCGCCGTCTGCGACGTCAGTCGAAGACGGTGTCTTTGGCCGCACCAGACTTGTGGGCGGCGTTTCGCCTCACCGGGCAGCTGCTGAGCACAACCCGGGTGCGTTTGGTGATGAGTGTCACGGCGACCGAGGGGGCTCTGGTATTCGGTGCGATGGCCTTCATGCCGACCCATTTGCACCAGCAGTATGGTTTGAGTGTGGTGGCCGCAGGTTCGGTCATGATGCTCTACGGCTTGGGCGGTTTGCTTTACAGCCAGATGGCGCGGCGTTGGTTGGCCTGGCTGGGCGAGCGTGGTTTGGTGCGCACAGGGGCTTTATTGGTCGCGGTCGGTTTGCTGGTGCTGGCATGGGGCAGTGGTGTCTGGTTGGGCATGCTGGCTTGCCTCATGACGGGTCTGGGCTTTTACATGCTGCACAACACCTTGCAGGTACAAGCCACCCAAATGGCCCCTGCCGCACGCGGCACTGCTGTGACCTTGTTTGCCTGTTCATTGTTTTTTGGCCAGTCCACGGGGGTGTTGCTCGTGGCCCAAAGTGTTGATCTGGGCTGGCTGGCTTATGCCTTCACGGGTGTTGCGGTGGGAGTGGTGATGCTGGGGGCGGTGATTTACCGGCTGGTGGGGCGGCACTGAGCATCTTTCTGTGGGAGATCACCCTTGTGTGAGATGGTTTGAATGACGTGTGCCAAGTTCATCGCCCACGGGGTGGTCTCCTACCATCTGCTCAGGCCCCCTGCGCCAGACTGCGCAGCGAAAACTCGACGTGCATGGCCGCGCCCCGGTGCAGCGCGCTTTCATCGATGTTGAACTTGGGGTGGTGGTGTGCATGGCACGCGCCCAGGGCTTCGTTGCGCACGCCGACCAGGGCCATCAGGCCGGGGTACTTTTCCAGAAAGTCGCCAAAGTTTTCGGACACCATGAGCGACGGAAAGTCGATCACCGCCTCGGCCCCAAACAAGTCGCTGGCGCATTGCGCAGCCAGGGCGCTGCTGCGTGCTTCGTTGATCAGCATTGAGCCACCCTTGCGGATGTTCAGCTGGGCCTGTGCCCTGAAGCTGGCGGCGGTGCTCTCCACCACGCGCCGGATGGCTTGGTGCAGGTGTTGCTGGTCGGCCAAGTGGGTGGTGCGCAAGGTACCGGCGAGCAAGGCTTGCGCAGGAATGACGTTGCCTGCAAAACCGCTTTGGAATTTGCCAAAGGTCAGGCTGGCGGCGTGCGCCGGGTTGATTTCGCGGGTCATCATCATGGCCAGGTTGTTCACCAAAGCCGCGCCTGCGGCAATCGGGTCCACACCTTTTTGAGGCGATGCACCGTGGCAGCCCACGCCGCTCAGTTCAATCTCCACCAAATCACAGGCGGCCATGCGTGGCCCGGCCTGCACGCTGATCTGGCCCGCCTCGATCTCGGACCACAGGTGAATGGCAAAGGCCCGCTGCACCGGAAACGCCGCAAGGTGCTCCAGCAATTCGGCCGTGCCGCCGCCTTGCTCTTCGGCTTGCTGAAAGCACAGTTTCACGCTGCCTTGTAGCGATCCCGAGAACTGCTGCAACACCCGCGCTGCGCCCAGCAGCATGGCCACATGGCCGTCGTGCCCACAGGCGTGCATCACGCCGGGCACTTGCGAGCGGTAAGGCAGGTGCTCGTTTTGCTCCTGAATGGGCAGGGCGTCCATGTCAGCGCGCAGCGCCACCATGGCGCGGCTGTGTTGGCCTGTCACGGTGGCCACCACGCCGTGCTCGCCCACCGCTTCCCAGGGCACGCCCATGGCGCTCAGTTCGGTCTTCACTCGCTCGGCCGTGGCCTGCTCGCGGTAAGACAGCTCGGGCAATTGGTGCAGCTGTTGGCGCAGGCCCACCAGCCAGTCCTGGCAAGAACGGGCGGCTTCAAGGACGGGGTGGCTGGGGGTCATGGCGTGCGCTCCAAGTCGGGTGTTAACAAAGGCCGCAAGGCCCACAGGCCCAGCACCGGGCCGGGGGCCAGCAGCCACAGGGCCTTGCTGCCCCACTGTTGCACGGCCCAGCCCAGCAGCAAGATGCTGAGCACGGTGATCAAAAAGCCCACGCCGTTTTGCAGCACCAGCGCGCTGCCCAGCCACTGCGGCGGTGCGTAGTGCGAAGACATGGCTGAAAACTGTGGTGAATCGGCCACCACACAAACGCCCCAAAACAGCAAAGCCCCCAGTTGCAGCAGCGGCCAGGTGTCGGGAATGAAGGGGTAGCCCACGCACATCAGGCCCGATGCGGCCAAGGCACTGGCCGCCACCTTGGCGCTGCCCACGCGGCGACTCCACAGGCCGCCCAGCACGCAGCCGAAAAAGCCGATGCCAATCACCGCAAAGCTGATCCATGCCACAGAAGAGGCCAAACTCTCGCCCGGCTCGGTCAAGGCGCGGGCAATGGGCAGGCTCAGCCAGGGCAGCACGCTCCAAAATGCGTAAAGCTCCCACATGTGGCCAAAGTAGCCCAGCGCCGATGCCCGAAAACCGCGCACCGCAATGACCGCACGCAAGGCCTGTGTGTTCAGGCGAACCGGTGCGGCAGGTGGTGCCGTGGGTTCAGTTAAGGATGTTTGTTGCTTGGGCGCTTGTCCCATCCAGCCCACCAGCACCGCGCCCACCAGGGCCAGCACCGACGAGCCCAGCAGCACTTCAGGCCAAGGCCAGCTTTGGCCTAGGGCACGCAAGGCATGCGGCATGGCCGTGCCCAGCGTCAGCATGCCCACCAGCCAGCCCAAGGCGGCGGCCGGTTTGCTGCCCACGCGCTGCACCAGCATCTTCATGCCCAGCGGGTAGATGCCAGCCAGGCACATGCCCACCACAAAGCGCAGGCTCCAAAACAGACCGTAATCGGTCACGCCCCAGGTGACGGCGGCATTGGCCAGTGCCCCCAGCAAGCTGCACACCACAAAAATGCGAGTGGGCTGAAACCGGTCGGCTGCGCCGCTGAAGGCAAAGGCCAGCGTGCCCGCGATGAAGCCCAGTTGGGTGGCGGCCAGCAGCCAGCCAAAAGAAGTTGCGCTCAGTTGCCACGCCTGCATCAGGCTGTCGGCCACCCCGCTGGGGCTGAACCAAAGCGAGGTGCTCAGGCACTGGGCCAACACAATGAAGGCCACCGCCAGCGAGGGGCGTGGCTCAGAGGGCAGACGTTCAGCTGCTGGCGCGTTCAAGGGCTTGCGCCAGGTCGTCGATCAGGTCATCGGCATGCTCCAGGCCCACCGAGACACGCAACAGACCTTGCGGGGTCTTGCTTTCTGGCCCCTCGATCGAGGCGCGGTGCTCGATCAGGCTTTCCACGCCGCCCAGGCTGGTGGCGCGGGTGAAGATCTCTACATGCGCGGCCAGCGCCATGGCTGTATCTTTGCCGCCTTTGACTTCGAAAGACAGCATGCCGCCAAAGCCCGACATCTGCTTTTTGGCAATCGCGTGAAAGGCGTTGCCCTCCAGGCCAGGGTAATGCACAGCGCTGACCTGCGGGTGCTCGTTCAAAAAGCGGGCCACCTTGTCGGCGTTGGCGCAATGCGCCTGCATGCGGTAGGGCAGGGTGGGCAAGCTGCGCATGACCAACCAGCAGTCAAACGGTGAAGGCACGCCGCCGCCAAACAACTGCGCAGTGCGCAAGGCGGCAAAGTGCGCGTCGTCCTGGCGGGTGATGACGATGCCGCCCAGCACATCGCTGCGGCCACCCAGGTACTTGGTGGTGGCGTGCATGACCATGTCGCAGCCCAAGTCGAGCGGGCGCTGCAACACGGGCGAGGCAAAGGTGTTGTCGGCAATGGCACGCGCGCCGCCCGCGTGGGCAATCTCGACCACGGCGGCAATGTCCACGCACTGCATCAAGGGGTTGGAGGGGGTTTCGATCCAGACGATGCGGGTGTTGGGCTGCATGGCTGCACGCACCGTGTCCAGGCGTGTCATGTCCACAAAGCTGGCGCTGACCTGCCATTTGGCAAACAGGTGTTTGAGCACGTTGGCTGTGCCGTGGTAGATGTCGGACGGGGCCAGCACATGGTCGCCAGGCTGCAGGCCCTGAAAGATGGCCGTGACACTGGCCAGGCCCGAGCCAAAAGCGGCCGCGCCTGCGCCGCCTTCGAGCGCCGAGAGAGCGGCTTCCAGGCCATTGCGGTTGGGGTTGTGGTTGCGCGAATACAAATAGCCGTGCGGGTAACTGCCGTCAGGGTCCCGCTCAAAGGTGGTGGACAGGTTGATGGGATCGACCACCGCCCCGGTGGAAGGGTCAATGCCGTGCCCTGCATGCACAGCCAAAGTTTCAAAACGCAGAGATTTGTTTGTTTTCATTGGCAAAAGTATAGCCATCGGTATTTGGGGCTGGGTCCGCGAGGCGACAGGGGGTTGTGAAGATAAGATCATGACCTGATTGACCAGGACCCTTCCGAATGACAGACCGTTACGCCGTGATCGGCAACCCCATTGTGCAAAGCAAATCACCTATGATCCACAGCGCTTTTGCGCAGGTCACAGGGCAAGACATTGACTACGGCAAGTTGCTCTGCCCCTTGGGCGAATTTACGGCCACGGTGGACGCGTTTCGGGCCTCGGGTGGGCGGGGCATGAACGTGACCGCGCCTTTCAAGCTCGAGGCTTTTGCCTATGCTACCGACTTGGCCCCCAGCGCGCAAATGGCCGGTGCTGTTAATGCGATGAAGTTTGAGGGCGACAAGGTGTATGCCGAAAACTTTGACGGGGTGGGCCTGCTGCGCGATGTGGTACAAAACTTGAGCTGTCCGCTGCAAGGGCGACGCGTGCTGATTTTGGGGGCGGGTGGCGCCACACGCGGGGCCTTGCTGCCGCTGTTGGCTGAGCAGCCGGCCGAGCTGGTGATCGTCAACCGCACTTTGGCCAAGGCGCAGGAGCTGGCCGCCTTGGCGCAGCAGCACCAAACCGGTCAGGTGCCAGTGCAGGGTCTGGGTTACGACGCCGTGCAGGGCGCTTTTGATGTGGTGCTGAACGCCAGCTCCTCCAGCCTCACGGCCGAGCTGCCTCCGCTCCCAGCCAGCGTGTTTGCGCCCGGGTGCTTGGCCTATGACCTGACCTATGGCAAAGGTCTCACACCGTTTTTGAAGCTGGCCCACCAAGCGGGCGTGACGCGCCTGGCTGACGGCGTGGGCATGCTGGCCGAACAAGCGGCCGAGGCCTTTGCCTGGTGGCGTGGAGTGCGGCCCGATACAGCGGCGGTGATTGCCCAGTTGACGGTGCCGTTGGTGTGAAGCTGCCCCACATCCATACGTCCCGCTGCACCGGTTGCGGCTGGTGTGTGGCGGCCTGTCCGCCGGGGGTGCTGAGTTTGCAGGTGGTGGCCTGGCGCAAGCATGCGGTGCTGCACGATGAGCAGGGCTGCACCGGGTGCAGCCAATGCGAGCGGCGCTGCCCGTTTGTGGTGATCACGATGGTGAAAACACCCCAATCCATCAAGCGAGAGGCTTGAGCGGTCAGGTGCTTTGCCGTTTGGCCAGCAGCGCCACCAACTCGGGCACCAGCGCATTCGGATCGCCTTCTTGGCAGGCGGCTTCCAGCGTGTTTTTGACGGCTTGTGCGACGGTGTGGTCGGCATGCGTATCGATGGCCATTTGGTTGTAGTAGCTCAAGTCTTTGAGTGCGTTGCTCATTGAAAACCGCAGGCCAGAGGTGTCGCCCGAGATCAGTGTGGGTTTGAGGCGATCCAGCGCAGCGCCCCAGCCGCCGCCTTTGGACAGCACTTCCACAAAGGTATTGGCGTCCACGCCCGCACGTTGCGCGCACGCGGCCGCCTCGGCCAGCAAGGTCACGGTGCCCAGGGACACGTAGTTGTGCAACAGCTTCATGCGGTGGCCGGAGCCAATCGGGCCGGTGTGTACGATGTTTTCGGCAAAGCAGGCCAGGATGGGTTTGCAGCGTTCAAACAAGGCCGCATCACCACCCACCAGCAAATTCAAGCGGCCCTCGGCGGCCTCTTTGGGGGTGCGCGTCATGGGCGAGTCGAGAAACTGCCCGCCTTGGGCGATCACCAGGGCCGCCACTTTTTCAGTCGATGCGGGCACGGCGGTGGAGCAGTCGATGACGGTGGTGCCGGGTCGCATGCCCTTCAAGACACCGTTTTCGCCCAGCAGCACCGCTTCCACCTGCGGTGTGCCGGTCACGCACAGGATGATCACATCTGACTGTGCGGCCAGCGCCTGGGGCGTGGTGCAGGTGCGTGCGCCTGCGGCCAGCAGGGTGCCCAGCGGCTGGTTACCGGGGTGTTCGAGCACCGTCAGGTTTTGCCCGTGTTTGAGCAGGTTGCTCGCGATGCCGTGGCCCATCATGCCGATGCCGATCATGCCGATTGTTGTCATGTTTGTACCTTTGAGTGAACTGTCCTCTATCCACTGTAGCCGTGAGCTGACCAAAAGGGCGTCACATGCTTGCCAAGCTGTTTGGAAGTGACTGCAGGCGTTCTATACTTCAACAATGAACCAACCGGTACATTCTTCGGATCCCTTGCCGAACTCTTCCAGCGGGGCCAGCGTCTCCAGCCGCACCAACGACCCGGCCCGCACCATGGCCGAGATCCTTCAGGTGGCCACGCACGAGTTTGCCGACAAGGGCCTCACGGGCGCGCGCATCGACGCCATTGCAGCGGCCACGCGCACCAGCAAGCGGATGATTTACTACTATTTCGGCAGCAAAGACGGCTTGTACTTGGCGGTGCTCGAAGAGGCTTACCGCCGCATGCGCGCCATCGAATCAGACCTGCACCTGGACGACCTGCCGCCTGCGCAGGCGCTGCAAAAGTTGGTGGAGTTCACCTACGACCACCACCGCGACAACGAAGACTTCATCCGGCTGGTGATGAATGAGAACATCCAGCGCGGTGACTATTTGCGGCAAAGCCAGAGCATTCAGGCGCTCAACTCCAATGCCATTCAGTCCGTCCAGGCGGTGTATGACCGGGGCGTGGCGCAGGGCGTGTTCAGGGCTGGGCTGGACCCGGTGGACATCCACTCGGCAATTTCGGCATTCACGTTTTTCAACGTCTCCAACCGCCACACCTTTGGCCTGATCTTTCAGGATCGGGCCAGCCAGGACAAGGCCAACACCCTCAAGCGGGTGCATGTGGTCGAGTTGATCCTGCGTTTTGTCAGTCATACCATTTCGGCATAGCAGTTAAGTCTTAATGTCATCAAGATGCAAGGGTAAACACCGATCCCTTAAAAACTAACCAGTTCGTACATTAACCATAAGATATTTTTCGGAGACGTGTGTTGGTTCATAAATTCATCGACGGTTTTTGCAAAGTACTGAATGTCGTCATTGCCCTGTGCTTGGGCGTGATGGTGTTGCTGGTGTTTGGCAATGTGGTCATGCGCTATGGCTTCAACTCGGGCATCACCTTGTCAGAAGAGTTGTCACGCTGGTTGTTCGTCTGGATGACCTTCATGGGCGCGGTCATCGCCTTGAAGGAGCATGGGCATCTGGGCACCGACATGTTGGTGGGCAAGTTGGGCCCTGCGGGCAAGAAGTTTTGTCTCGCCTTGTCTTACCTGGCCATGCTGTTCATCTGCTGGCTGCTGTTCAAAGGGGCTTACCAGCAGACCGTGATCAACCTGGGCAGCACCAGTGCGGTGATGGAAGTGTCCATGGCCTGGGTGTATGCCCCAGGGGTGGTGTTTGCGGTGCTGGCCGGCTTGATCTTGCTGACCGAGCTGTTTCGTTTGCTCACCGGTCAAGTGCGCGACGAAGACCTGGTCATGGTTCAGGAATCCGAAGAGTCGCCTCATGGCGGCGGTGGCAAGGCCTGAGCGCACAAGGGACCGACATGACGATCGCTATTTTTATTTTCTCTCTCCTCGGGGCCATGGCCATTGGCATCCCGATTGCGTTTTCGCTCTTGATTTGCGGCGTGGCGCTGATGTGGCACCTGAACATGTTCGATGCCCAGATCCTCGCGCAAAACCTGCTCGAAGGCGCCAACAGTTTCCCGTTGCTGGCCGTGCCGTTTTTTATGCTGGCGGGAGAGATCATGAACGCGGGCGGCTTGTCGCGCCGCATCGTTAACTTTGCGATGGCCTGCGTGGGCCACATCAAAGGCGGCCTGGGTTACGTCACCATCATGGCGGCCGTGATCATGGCGGCGCTGTCGGGCTCGGCGGTGGCCGATGCAGCGGCGCTGTCGGCCTTGCTCTTGCCCATGATGGTGGCAGCCGGTCACGACCGGGCCCGCTCTGCGGGCTTGATTGCTTCGGCGAGCATCATCGCCCCGGTGATTCCGCCCAGCATTGGCTTTGTGATCTTTGGCGTGGCGGGCAATGTGTCCATCTCCAAACTCTTCATGGCCGGTATCGTGCCAGGCATCATGCTGGGTGCTTCGCTTTGGGTCACCTGGTGGTGGTTGGCGCGGCGTGAAATGGTGCAGGTGCCGCCGCGCAAATCGATGGGCGAAATCATGGTGGCCATGCGCGAGGCCACCTGGGCCCTGGTGATGCCGCTCATCGTGGTGTTTGGCCTGAAGTTTGGTGTATTCACACCCACCGAAGCAGCGGTGGTGGCGGCGGTGTATGCCTTGATCATCTCCACTGTCGTTTACCGCGAACTGGGTCTGAAAGATCTTTACCCCTTGTTTGTAAATTCGGCCAAAACCAGCGCGATCGTGATGTTTTTGGTGGCCGCCGCCATGGTCTCGGCCTGGCTGATCACGGTGGCCAATCTGCCCGCTCAGTTGATCGAGTTTCTGCAGCCCTTACTGGACAGCCCGCGTTTGCTCATGTTCACCATCATGGTGATCATCATTGTGGTGGGCACCGCGCTCGACATGACGCCCACCATTTTGCTGTTGACCCCGGTGCTCATGCCAGTGGTCAAGGCGGCAGGCATCGACCCGATTTACTTCGGTGTGCTGTTCATCATCAATTGCGCCATTGGCCTGATCACACCGCCCGTGGGCACGGTGCTCAATGCGGTGGCGGGTGTCGGAAAAATCAGCATGGACGAGGTGACCCGGGGCGTGCTGCCTTTCATGATTGCCCAGTTCACTGTCATGTTTGCCATGGTGCTCTTTCCTGCGTTGGTGATGGTGCCCGCGCGTTGGTTCTATTGATTCCCGGGTGTGGTTGTCTGATCGGGTACGCCTGACAACCACCCCTTTGATGCACAGCGTACGTCCTTCTTTTTACTGGAGACTCTTCATGAAACGTGTATTCATCAAGTCCTTAATCGCCACCGTGGCGCTGGCCGCCATGGGCGTGGCTTCGGCGCAAGACAAAACCATCAAGTTCGCCAACCAGAATGCAGCGGGCCACCCCATCATTCAGGGCATGGAAAAATTCAAGGAAATCGTCGAGAAAAACTCCGGCGGCAAACTCAAGGTCAACGTGTTCCCCGCTGGTGCTTTGGGCAGCGACCAGGCCAACGTCTCGGCCATTCAAGGTGGCACCTTGGAGATGGCCTCCATGAACTCGGGCATCTTTGCTTCGCAAGTACGCGACTTTTCGGTCTTTGATTTCCCCTTCATGTTTGCCAGCGGCCAGGAAGCCGATGCCGTGGTGGATGGCGCTTTTGGCAAGAAGATGCATGCCAAGCTGGAAGAAAAAGGCCTGGTGGGTTTGGGCTTTTATGAGCTGGGCTTTCGCCATGTCACCAACGGCCGCCGCGCCATCAACAAGGTGTCTGACATCGAAGGCCTGAAGCTGCGCGTGATCCCCAACCCGATCAACGTGGACTGGGTCAAGGCGCTGGGTGCGAACCCCACACCACTGCCATTCCCTGAGCTGTACGCTGCGCTGGAGCAAAAAGCCGTGGACGGCCAGGAAAACCCAGTGGCCACCATCAACGGTGCCAAGCTGTTCGAAGTGCAAAAGCACATGGTCCTGACCGGTCACCAGTACAACCCCCAGTCGATCGTCATCAGCAAGAAGTTCTGGGACACCTTGTCGGCCGCCGAAAAGAAAATCTTGAGCGACGCGGCGGCCGAGTCCTCGAAGTTCCAGCGCACCCAAGCGCGCGCCCAAGAAGCCAGCTTGCTGGAGAACCTGAAGAAAAACGGCATGCAAGTGACCAGCTTGCCCGCCGCTGAAGTGGCCATCTTGCGCGACAAGATGAAGCCGGTGATTGCCAAGCACGGCGAGGCGATTGTCGCCACCGTGGCCGAGCTGCAAGCCGAGTTGGCCAAGCTGCGCAAGTAAGCCCCAAGGCCACGGCATGCGCCGTGGCTCAGGCTTGAGACAGACCCGCTGCAGCCTGGTGCTGCAGCGGACCCGGCCTCCGCATGCAGGGAGGTATTTTCTGGTTTCTTCAGCCCGCAGGCATTGACGATGCGGGTCTTTTTCCCTTTAGCCCATGATCAACGGCCATACCGAACTCATCGCCCACATCGGTTACCCCACGCACACCTTCAAGTCACCGATGATTTACAACCCGTACTTCAACGAGGCGGGCATCAACGCGGTGGTGGTGCCCATGGGCTGCAAAGCCGAGCACTACCCGGCTTTCCTCCAATCGGTGTTCACGCTGGAAAACATCCGGGGTGCGCTGATCACCATGCCACACAAGGTCAGCACGGTGGATTTGCTAGATGAAGTGACCGCCACCGTGCGCGTGGCGGGGGCTTGCAATGCGGTCAAGCGTTTGGCCGATGGTCGCCTGGTGGGTGACATGTTTGACGGTGCCGGTTTTGTGCGCGGTGTGCAGCGCAAGGGTTTTGGCCTGATGGGTAAACGCGTGCTCGTCGTCGGCACAGGGGGCGTGGGTTGCGCGATTGCAGCATCACTCGCGGTCGCAGGCATTGCGGCCATCAGCCTGTTCGATGTGAACACCGCTTGCTCCGAAGCGCTGGCTCAGCGGCTCAGGAATAACTACCCGCAAATCGATGTGCGTACCAGCTCTAATGATCCGGCGGGGCATGACCTGGTTGTCAACGCTACACCCTTGGGCATGAACGAAGGCGACCCGCTGCCCCTGGATGTGTCGCGCCTGTCGCCTGACACTTTTGTGGGGGAGGTCGTGATGCGTTCCGAGACCACTGCGTTTTTGGCAGCTGCCCAAGCACGAGGCTGCCGCACGCAGGTAGGCACCGACATGCTGTACGAGCAAATCCCTGCCTACCTGGAATTCTTTGGCCTGCCCACCACCACGGCCGACGTGCTTCGACGAGTGGCGCGGCTGAGTTATTGAACCTGTTTTACCCACCACCCTGGCCAATGAACTGAACCTCTTTTTGTAGGAGCCCCCCCCCGTGGGCGATGGATGTGGCACACACCCAAAAAACCATCGCCCACGGGGTGGGCTCCTACAAATGAACACTGGAGTGTCCTGATGACCTTGAACAAAGTTGACCGCGAAGCCGTGCCCGACATGCCCAATAGATTGGGCATTGCGGGCATTGAATTCATCGAATACGCCACCAGCCGCCCGCAGGCGCTGGGTCAGGTGCTCGAAAACATGGGCTTTCGCCCGGTGGCCCGTCACCGATCACGCGAGGTGACGCTGTACCGCCAGGGAAGCATGAACCTGGTGGTCAACGCCAGCCCGGATGATGCCCGCGTGAGCGGCACGGTCGATGGCCAGCCCGCGATCTCGGCCGTGGCTTTTCGGGTGCAAGACGCCCTGAAGGCGCACACCCGCTGCTTGGATTTGGGTGCATGGAACGTGGACAGTCACGCGCAGGCGATGGAGCTGCACATCCCTGCGATCCACGGCCCAGGCGGTAGCCGTTTTTACTTTGTGGACCGCTGGCAAGAATTCTCCATTTACGACATCGACTTCAAGCCCATCCCCACAGTGGACCCCAACCCACCTGCGCTGGCAGGCATGAGCTACTTTGGCGTGGTGCAGTACATCGGTGCGGCGCGCAGCGCCGACTGGCAGACCTATTACGAACACATGTTCGACTTCAGCAGCATTCCCGATGAAGAGCGCTTTGGGATCTTGCCCAAGGGCAAGCTGATGAAAAGCCCTTGCGGCAGCTTCTTATGGCAACTGGTGGAGCCCGAGCCCTGGATGGACGCCGACGACAGCCCCGAGTGCTTGCAGCGCATTGGCTTTGGCGTGCCCGATGTGGGGCTGGCGGTGGCCACGCTCAAGGCGCGAGGCGTGGAGTTTGTCGAATCGACCAGGCTGCACCCCGAGGACCGGGGTGCGCTCACCCGCGCTACGCTGGGCTCGGTCGCTTTTGAACTGGTTCACCAGTGAAAAAAATGAAGCCCCCACGTTCATCACTTCGTGTATTCACTGCCCCCCAAGGGGGCGTCGGTCTCCCTTGGGGCGGCCCTGCGGGAGACCTGCCATGAGCATGCTCGACGGTTACGGCATGGACACCATCACCATGGCGGGCACCCTGGAGGCCAAGCTGGCCGCCATGAAGGGCGCAGGCTTTTCTCAGGTGATGTTGATGGCGCGCGATTTGGTCACGCACCCCGGGGGTGTGCAAGCTGCTGTGGCAGCAGTGCAGGCCAGCGGCATGCGGCCCACGGGTTTTCAGGTGCTGCGCGATTTTGAAGGCTTGTCGGGACACCTGCACAGCTACAAACTCGACATCGCCAAATCGATGCTCCAGATGTGCGCGGCTACTGGCAGCAAGGTCTTGCTCGCATGCTCGTCCACTTCTCGCCATGCCACACAAGACCTCGACGCCATCGCCGCCGACCTGAAAAAACTCGCTATGCTGGCGGTGCCGCTGGGCATCCAGATCGCCTACGAAGCGCTGTCTTGGGGCCGCACTGTCAACGAATTCACCACCAGTTGGGACGTGGTCTGCCGCGCCGACTGCCCCAACCTCGGCATTGGCATCGACTCCTTCCACATCTTTGCGGCCAAGACCTCCTTGGACGCCATCGAAGAACTGGATCCGTCCAAAATCTTTTTGGTGCAACTGTCAGACTTCATGTGGCAAGAAACCCCGACTTTTGAAGAGCGCATGACCACGGCGCGCACTTTCCGCGTGTTTCCGGGTGAGGGTGTACACACCGAACAGTTGGCCGATTTGGTGCTGCGCCTGGACCGCATCGGCTACCGGGGCGACTACAGCTTTGAGGTCTTCAACGACGATTACCAGCAACTGCCGCTGGACACCGTGGCCGAACGGGCCCGCAAAAGCGCGACTTGGTTGCACCAGGATGTGCTGCACAAAGCCGCGCCGCTGCCTGAATGGACACGGCGCAGGGCTTGACTTGCGGACCTTTAGCGGTTGATTGAAAGTTCACGCTTGATGCGCCACCACGCAAACAAACCATGGTTGGCCCAGGCCGTGGCCGCGCAGACCAAGGCGGTCCAAGCTGTGTGGCTGGGGTAGTGGGCTCCTCTGAGGGTCTGCGACAGCCCCAAGACCAACCCGCTCAGCACAATCACCCCGGTCATGGCCCGTCCCAGGCGTTGCTGGTTGGTGTCCGTCGAGGTCAACCACGGCAAGCTCAGGGCGATGAAGGCAAAAGCACTCGAGGCGTGCCCACCCGGAAAACATGAACCGGAGCCGCCATCCCTCACCCCCCACGACCAGTGCGACACATAGCTGGCCACTCCCCCAAAGGCTTGTAATTCCCAAGGGCAACTGGTCAGACTGATGCGTTTGATGGCAGTAACCGCCAACAAGCTGAGGGTGATTCCAGCAGCGATCTCCCAACGTTGATGGCGTTCCAGACGCCGCCAAACACCCTGCGGCCACACGGTCATCGCCAACACCCCCAGGTAAATCAGCACGGCCAGTTGTTTGGCACCGGTGTGCATCACGCTGCTCAACCACCAGTGGTCGCGCCAAGCAAAGCCCTGTGGGCCGCCCAACCAGGTCATGGCGCTGAGATCGTATTCCGATGCGTCCCAAACCAGGGTGAGCATCAGCAGCGTGCCCCAAAGCCATAGGCTGGCGATCGTATGAGGATGTCGGTGGGTACTGTGCATCTAGCTCAGGTGGGGTTGGGTGGGGATTCGCATGTCTGATTTCTGCATCGTTCAATTAAATGCTGCCCGGGTTAAGCCAGGCTTAAAGTCGCTGTGACAAGGTGTGCAACATGAACACCACAACTGAGACAATCGAGCCTCAACAAATGACCACTCAAGCCAATGGAGCTGGGACGATGCGGGTATTGATTGTGGAAGACGACGCGGGTATTGCCACTGGCCTGGCCGCGACCCTGCGGGCCAGCGGCTATGCGGTGGACGTGACGTCCACGCTGGCATTGGCTTCGGCAGCATTGCGCGTGGAACCCTTTGACCTGGTGCTGCTGGACCTTGGCCTGCCTGACGGCGACGTTCTGGACTGGCTGCGCCAGGTGCGTCGCTCGGGCCGCGTCATGCCGGTGTTGATCATGACCGCCCGCGATGCTTTGCCGGACCGGGTGGCCGGGCTGGACGAGGGGGCCGACGACTACGTGGTCAAGCCCTTCGAGCCCGAGGAACTGCTGGCCCGCATGCGTGTGGCTTTGCGCCGCAGTGAAGGGCGTGCCTCGCCGCTGCTGCGCCATGGCGATCTGGTGGTTGACCCCGCTGGTCACACGGTGGTGCGCAACGGCGAGACCGTGGCGCTGCGGGCCAAGGAATTTGCCTTGCTGCTGGCACTGCTGCGCGGCAGCGGGCAGGTGCTGTCGCGACAGCGGCTGGAGCAGGCGCTCTATGGTTTTGATGAAGTGCTGGACAGCAATGCCCTGGAAGTGCACATGCACCACCTGCGCCGAAAACTGGGTGAAGGCCTGGTTAAGACGGTGCGCGGCGTGGGCTATTTTGTGCCGGTGCCAGAATCCCATGGTGGGGCTTGATGAAACTAGCGAGCAAACCGCAGGCAGACCCTGGCAAGCTCCAACCCCGCTCGTTGTGGCGCTACCTGTGGGCCTGGGCGCTGGGAGGGGTGGTGGCACTGTGGCTGTTGTTGGCCGGATTGGCCTATTCCACCGGCTACCACGAGGCCGAAGAAATCAGCGATGGCCTGCTGGTGTCGGCCGCGCAACTGCTGCTCAGCCTGCCCCTGGACGCACCCTTGAGTGAGGCGCTCAAAGTGCCCTTGACGGCCTCTGATGCGTCCAAACCCTTTGCGGCCCCACAGGCGGCGCTGCCCAAAGCCTTGGCACAGCATCCGCCCAACGCCTACGCGCCTGAATTCCATGTGCTCGTCTGGCAGGACGAACGCCTGGTCTGGGATTCGCACGGTGTGCACGCCCAATGGCCAACGCGCCTGGCTCTGGGCCACCAGACGCAGGGCTTGACGATGCAAGGCGTCTCGCAGGATTGGCGCGTGTACGTGGGTGAGTCGACAGGAGGTGGCTCTGTGCGCCGCGTGGCCGTGTTCATGGACCCGGCACGGCGAGAAGCGCTGGCCGCCGACATTTCTGAGCACATCTTGCTGCCTGCGCTGGTGTTCTTGCCATTGGTGGCCTTGATGCTGGCCTCGGCCATTCGGCGCGGCCTGCTGCCTTTGCAGCGTTTGTCGGGCAAGATCGCGGCGCTTGATGTTGATTCAGGCCAAACCCTGGTGCCGCAGCAGCCTTATCGGGAGCTGGGCGTGACGGTCCAGTCCATCAACGCGTTGGTGCTTCGCCTGCAGGCCCAGATCGGGCGTGAGCGGCGCTTTGCAGCCGATGTGGCCCATGAGCTGCGCACCCCATTGACCGCGCTGGTGCTGCAGGCCCGGCTGGCCCGACATGGCCCAGCCGCTGAACAAGCCCAGGCCTTGCAGTCTGTGGAGCAGGGCGCTTTGCGTGCGGGGCGCATCCTGTCGCAACTGTTGGACCTGGCGCGGGCCCAAAGCATGACGGGTGACCAGTCCGAACCCGTGGACCTGTGCGCTTTGGCGCTGCGCGTGGTGTCTGAGCATGCGGCGCTGGCCCACGAGTTGGGCCAGGACATCGCGCTCGAAGCACCCGAATCATTGGCGCTGCCCGGGCAGGCCACCTTGCTGGAGCTTGCCTTGCGCAACCTGGTGGACAACGCCTTGCGCCACAACCCGGCAGGCACTTATGTTGAGGTGCGTGTGGCCTGCGATGGGGCAGGTCAGGTGACGCTGTCGGTCAGCGACGATGGCGGTGACTTCAGCGCCGCCTGCACATCGGGCCTCGACACGGGCCTGGGCATAGGCCTCACTTTGGTCGAGCGCATCGCCCAAAGCCAGGGGGCGCAGCTGGTGAGCGATGCGGGTGCAGCCCCTTTTGGCAAGCGTTTTGCGCTGGTCTGGCCCGCCACGGATCCTTTGTTGGGCAAGGCTTAATGTTGCGATAAGGCTGGGTTTTCAGAATGGCAGCTCTTGCCATGCTGTCTGCTGCCCATGCCCATCGCTTCACCCGTTATTGCCCCTGCTGATGCGCCGGTGCGCCGCCCCTGGCACCCCTTGAGCCTTTTGCTGGTGCTGGCCTTGTGGCTGAGCACCTTGGGCAACCTGCCCCTTTGGCGTGCGATGTGGGCCTTGACCGATGCCCACAGCCTGCGCACCTGGATGGGCTTGGTGGGTTTTGCGCTCATCGTGTTGTCGTCCACTACCGTGCTGCTCAGCCTGCTGGTTTGGCCCATCTGGCGCAAGCCAGTGGGCGTGGTGCTCTTCATGGTGGCCGCGGCCAACAGTTATTTCATGATCGCCTACGGCGTCGTCATTGACCCCACCATGATGGCCAACACGGTGCAGACCGATGTGCGCGAAGTGCGCGACTTGTTGTCGTGGTCCATGCTCGTGGTGCTGGCTTTGGGCGTGGTGCTGCCTGGCTGGTGGTGGTGGGGTCAGCCCGTGCAAAAGCTGCCCGCCCGGCGTTTGGTGGGGCGTCAACTGGGACTGGCCGCTTTGGCTGCGCTGGTCTTGCTGGTGGTGGTTTGGGCCTCTTTTCAGGATTTGGCCTCCACCATGCGCAACCAAAAATCCATGCGCTACATGCTCAACCCCTTCAACACCCTGTATGCCAGCGCACGCCTGGTGATTGGGCAGACCGCTCAGGCTCGCCAGCCTTTGCAGCCCATTGGGCAAGACGCTGTTTTCGCCCCCGCAACCTTGGCTGGCCACAAGCCCCCGTTGATCGTGCTGGTGGTGGGCGAAACCGCGCGTGCGGCCAACTTCGGTCTGGCCGGTTACGCGCGTGACACCACACCGCAACTGCGCCAACTGCAGGGCAGCGGCGAGCTGGCCTACTTTGCCAACGTCAGTTCTTGCGGCACCAACACCCAAGTCTCTGTGCCCTGCATGTTTTCTCATTTGGGGCGCGAAGCTTATGGCAAAAATGATATCCCTTACGAAAATTTGCTCGATGTGTTGCAACGCGCTGGCATTCAGGTGCTGTGGTTGGACAACCAGTCCGGCTGCAAAGGGTTGTGCGACCGCGTGCCCAACACCAACACCTTGGCGTTGAAAGACCCAGCGATGTGCCCGGATGGCGAATGCTTCGACGAAATCATGCTGCGCGTTTTGCCTGAGCGCCTGGCCCAGCTGGAAAAGTCAAGCGCCAGTGGCAAGGCGGCAGGCACCGTCGTGGTGCTGCACCAAATGGGCAACCACGGCCCGGCTTATTACAAACGCACACCGGCCGACATGAAGGCCTATCAGCCTGAGTGCCACAGCACTGTGCTGCAAGATTGCCCGGCGCAGGAGATCGTCAACGCTTACGACAACGCGGTGCGTTACACCGACCACTTGCTGGCACAAACCGTGCGCTGGCTCAAGACCCAGCCGCGCCCTACGGCCATGTTGTATGTCTCTGACCACGGCGAATCGCTGGGCGAAAAAGGCCTGTACCTGCACGGCATGCCGTACATGATGGCGCCGAAAGAGCAAACCCATGTGCCCATGGTGATGTGGTTGTCCAAGCCGCTGCAGTCGCAGCTGAAATGGGATGCCCATTGTTGGAAAAAACAGGCGTCCGCACCGATGTCGCACGACCACCTGTTCCATTCGGTCTTGACGCTGGCAGAGGTCAAGACCCGTTTGCAGCAGCCTGAGCTGGATATTTTTGCGGGTTGCGCTGCACGTTCTCCCTAAACCAAAAACCTCAGGCCGCCCACCACCGCCACAGCGCTGTCAGCCAGACGCCGCCACACAGCAGCAGACTCAGCAACACGGCGGCGCTACCGATGTCCTTGGAACGTTTGGACAAGGCATGCCACTCCGGCCCCACGCGGTCAATGGCCGACTCGACCGCGGTGTTGAGCAACTCCACCACCAGCACCGCCACCACCACGCCGATCAACAAGACCACCTCGACCCAACTTTGGCCCAGCCACCAGGCGCCCGGCAATATCAGCAGGGCCAAAATTGCCTCTTGCTGAAAGGCGGGTTCATGCCATCCGGCCCGCAAACCTTCGACCGAATAAAAAAACGCGTGCCAGACGCGCGATAGGCCCTGGCGTTTGGGCTCTACGGAGGTGTTGTCGTTCATGTGTGGGGGGGTATGGAGTTGGGGCTTGTAGCTTAAGGGCGTGATGTTAACGGGGTCTTATCCGTGATTGGGCCACTGGCTGGCGCCCTGATTATTTTGATCGAGCTCGAAAAAGACCTCTTGCACTCGTGTGCCGAGCGGCGCATGTGATGCGGGTTCGCTAAGATACCGCCATGAAAAACCGCCAAATCGCCTCCTTTTCCGTCAGCGCCATCGGTCTGGGCTGCATGAACCTCAGCCATGCTTATGGCGCACCCGTCTCGGCCCAGCAGGGCGAGCGCGTGTTGCTCACCGCCTTCGACCAGGGTGTGACTTTTTTTGATACGGCCGCGCTGTATGGCTTCGGATCGAATGAAACTTTGTTAGGCCAGGTGATGAAGCCGCACCGCAATCGGTTCACACTGGCCAGCAAATGCGGCATGCAAGGCGTTGAGCAAAGCGACGGCAGCAAGGTGAGGGTGATCGATGGTCGCCCCGAGACGATCAAGAAGACCTGTGAGGATTCTTTGCGCCGTTTGCAGACCGAGGTGATCGACCTGTATTACCTGCACCGGTGGGACAAAAAAGTGCCCATCGAAGACAGCGTGGGCGCTTTGAGTGATCTGGTGCGCCAGGGCAAGATTCAGACGATTGGCTTGTCCGAGGTGTCGGCCAGCACGCTACGCAAAGCACACGCGGTGCACCCGATTGCCGCTGTGCAGACCGAGTATTCTTTGTGGACTCGCAACCCCGAAATCGCGGTGCTGCAAGCCTGCCGAGAGCTGGGCGCGGCCTTTGTGGCCTTCAGCCCTGTGGCGCGGGGCTTTTTGTGTGGTGCACCGCTGGACGTTGCCGGGTTTGAGCCCAAAGACATTCGCCGCGGCATGCCGCGTTTTACGCCTGACCACTTTGCGGCCAACCAAAAGCTCTTGCCCACCTACGAGGCTTTGGCGCAAGAAGTCGGCTGCAGCCCCGCGCAACTCGCGCTGGCCTGGTTGCTGCACCAAGGCGAAGACATCATCCCCATCCCCGGCACGTCTTCGGTGGCCCACTTGCTGGACGATCTGGCCGCGGTGGATGTGAAACTGGATGCGGGTTTGCTGGAGCGCCTGGATGCCCTGATCAACCAGAACACGGTGGCCGGTAACCGCTACAGCGCGCAGGCCAACAGCGAGGTGGATACCGAGGTGTTTGGCTGAGCATTCAGCATTGAGCGTTGAGCGTGTGTCGCTGGCATTGCTCATCGCCCAACCGCTCAAACGTCGGGTTGAACCATTGGCGCAGCCTTTTGAAATGCCTCCAGCTCGCCGCAGGCCTTGTCAATGGCGCTGATGAGGGGCCAGCGGTTCATGTCCACGTTGAAGCGCCGAGCGCTTTCGACTTGCGGGATCAAATACACATCAGCCATGCCCGGGGTATCGCCATAGCTGAAGCGTCCCCGTGACGGGTCTGCTGCAATCAGTGCTTCGTAGGCGTCAAAGCCGTCGCTGATCCAGGTGTCGCACCATGCGTTGACCGCCTCTTCGTTGGCCCCGAACGTTTTGCGCAGGGTCTGCAAAATGCGTCGGTTGTTGATGGGGTGGATATCGCATCCCACGATGGCCGCCAGCGCTCGCACGTGGGCGCGCGCGTCAGCACCTTGAGGCAGCAGGGCTGGGGTGGGGTATTTTTCTTCCAGCCATTCAATGATCGCGGGTGACTGAATCATGACCTTGTCGCCGGTGTCCAGGGCGGGCACCAGTTGCTGGGGGTTGACCACTCTGAAATCGTCGTTTTGTTGTTCATCGACCCGCAAGTTCACCGCAACGTAGTCGGTGGTGATCCCTTTGAGGTTGAGCGCAATGCGCAGGCGGTGCGATGTGCTGCTTCTGAAAAAATTGTAGAGCTTCATGGATTTTTCAAGGTTTGTCATTGCGAGAGACGTGCGGCAAGCCATGCATTGTGATGGATACCCACTCCTGACTTTACAGCCGCCGCCTTACTCGGCAACGCCGATGGTCAAGGCGAGATCGGCCACGCCTTCCACGCGGCCGGTGATGCGGTCACCCGGCAACACCGCCCCCACGCCTTCGGGCGTGCCGGTGTAGATCAGGTCGCCGGGTTGCAGGTGGTAATAGGTGGACAAGTCGGCAATGATTTCCCGGATGTTCCAGATCAGCTTGTCCACGTCTGACGATTGCTTGGTGACGCCATTGACTTCCAACGCAATGGCGCCGTTCTCGATCACCACGCCGGGCATGGGCACGATCTCGGAGCAGACCGAGCCTTGCTCGATGTCTTTGCCCGTGTCCCAAGGGCGGCCCTTGTCGCGCGCCACCAGTTGCAAGTCGCGGCGCGTCATGTCCAGACCGGCTGCGTAGCCATAGACCAGCTCATGTGCGTTGGCTTCGCTCACACGGAAACCTGCTTTGCCAACCGCCAGCACCAGTTCCATCTCGAAGTGGTAATTGTTGGTGCGGGGTGGGTAGTCAACTGTCGCACCGCTTTCCACCAGTGTCTGGGGCGATTTGGTGAAGTAAAAGGCCTGTTCAACGCTCTTGTCCACAGGGCGGCCCATTTCGACGGCGTGCGCATGGTAGTTGCGGCCGACGCAAAAGATGCGGTTGATCGGGAAGCGCTCTTGTTGACCGCGGATGGGCAGGGATTGGACGGAGGGGGGATTGAAGAGGTAAGAGGTCATGGGTTGGTCAGTTGGGGTCAATGAAATGGGTGTGCGAAGGTCACTGTGCTTCGGGAAGGGCGGTTGTTCACAAGCCATCGCCCACGGGGTGGGCTCCTACAGGGGGGCGTTGTCTTGTGGAATTCATGGCCCACGGGGTTGGTTCCTGCAGGGTGAGCTGCTGTTTTGTAGGAGCCCACTCCGTGGGCGATAGCGCGTTTTGGCACTGAAAATCGTCTTTTCCCCGGGCGCTTGTGAAGCGTGTGAATTCGCTTTTCAGCCCCGGTTTTCGTACACACCCAGCTTGCGGTGCAAGGGCGATTCGTCGGCAATAAAGACGAAGGCGGGTTGGTTGGCGTTCAGGTTGGTCAGCGTCACAGCTTCGTAACCTGGCGCGCAGCAGGTGTCGGCTTCGGCCAGGGTGAAGGTGCTGGCCACGATCTGGGCTTGCACCGCGCCTTCGATGACGTGGAAGATTTGCGCGGGCGAACGTGCGGCTAAGCGCAGGCTTTGGCCGGGGCGCAGCATCAAGGCGTAAAAGCCCAAAATGTTCTCCGCATCACCGCCAGTTTCCGGGTTGGTGTAAGTCACTTGCACCTGCTCCAAACCGGCATCGTCAGCCGCCAGCGATTCGAGTGCCGCTTTGGCGTCTTTCCAGGCGTAGCGCAGCATGGGGTAGGCCTTTTTGCTGCGGTCAAACACATGCGAGGGCACCACGCCACCACGGGCGTATTGCTGGTCGCTGCGGCCAGGCACCACGGCCTGGCGGTCGCCGTTGATGTGGTAGCTGGCTTCCATGTAATAGACCAAGGGCAGGTCCAACACATCGAGCCAGATGACGGGGTCGGTGCCGTCGTGTCCGTGTTCGTGCCACAGGCCGGTGGGCGTCAGGATCAAGTCGCCCCGGCTCATGGGGCATTTTTCGCCGTCCACCGTGGTCCAAGCGCCTTCGCCTTCAACGACCATGCGCACCGCGTTGGGCGTGTGGCGGTGGCTGGGGGCCCACTCGCCGGGCATGAGCAGTTGCATGCCCAAGTACATGGCTGCGCTGGCTTGCATTTTGTCGAGGCCGTGGCCGGGGTTGGCCAGCACCAGCACGCGGCGCTCGGCTTTTTCAATCGGGGTCAGCTCGCCCGCTTTGAGCAAGAGCGGCTTGATGTCTTTGTAAGCCCAGCAAGTGGGCTGGGTCTGGCGGGTGGGCACTTTGGGCGGCAGCACGCCGCGCAGGCTGGGCCACAGCGGCACCAGGTTCAGGTTGCGCAGATCCTGCACATAGTCTTGGGGTAGGTCTTCGATGCGTCCGAGATCGTTCATGTTGTGTCTCCTGTTTAAGCGTTGTGTTGCGCCGCATCGAGGCAGTTGCCCACGTTCCAACCATACAGCCATGCCATCGCATCATAAAAGCGCTCGGGGCTGCGGCCGCGCCAAAGGTCGTTGCGAACCAGGCGCTCGACGCCTTTGGCGTGGTAAATGCGGCCCATCTCTCTGCTGGAGAGCACGATGCGGGCGGTGCGGGCCACGCGGGCGCGTTGGTACATGTCCAAAGCCTTAGGCCAGTCGTTGTGGTGCGTGCGCAGGGCTTCGCCCAAGGTGACCGCGTCTTCCATGGCCATGCAGGCGCCTTGGGCCATGTATTGGGTGGTGGGGTGCGCGGCGTCGCCCAGCAGGGTCACGCGGCCATAAGTCCATTGGCCAATCGGCTCGCGGTCGGCCGTGGCCCAGCGTTTCCAGGTCTTGGGCAGGTCGATCAGTTGGCGTGCTCTTGGGCAAATGCCCTGGAAGTAGCTTTGCACTTCTTCTTTGCTTCCTTCGGTGATGCCCCACTCTTCTTGTTCGCGGCTGTGGAAGGTAACCACCACGTTGTACTGCTCACCACCGCGCAGCGGGTAGTGCACCAGGTGGCAGTTGGGGCCGACCCAGATGGCGGCCGCGTTCCATTGCAGGTCTTCGGGAAAGTCTTTTTTGTCAACCACAGCGCGGTACACCACATGGCCCGTGACGCGGGCCGGGTCGCCCACAAATTGCTCACGCACCACCGACTTCACACCGTCAGCGCCAATCAGCGCGCAGCCCTGGAAGGCTTTGCCGTTTTGGTCCCACACGGTCACGCTGTGTTCGTCTTGTTCGATGCGCTCGACGCGGGTGCTGGTGTGAAATTGCACTTGCCCGGTTTCTTGCGCGGCTTCGAGCAAGGATAAATGCACATCGGCGCGGTGGATCACGGCATAAGGATTGCCAAAGCGTTGGCGGAATTTTTCGTCAGTGGGGATCTTGCCCACCTGGTACTCGTCAATCGCGTCGTGCATCACCATGAAGTCGGTGTAGACCGCACGGCCCCGGGCTTTGTCGCCAACGCCCAATGCGTCAAAAGCATGAAACCCGTTCGGTCCAATTTGGATGCCCGCGCCGATTTCGCCGATTTCGGGGGCTTGCTCCAGCACGGTGACGGCAAAGCCCTGGCGCACCAGCGCCAAAGCAGCGGCCAGGCCGCCGATGCCACCGCCTGCAACGATGACGGGAAGTTGAAAAGCTTGAGTGCTCATGTGTGCTCCAGCATGATGAAGGGCAAGAAATTGGCGATATTATAAGCATGCTTATTAATTTCGGTAAGCCCGTTCGGTCGGTTTGCTATTCAGTGAAAACCCTAGGGGGACTCTGATGAGGTCACAGCAGGCAAAGCGACTAAAATTAACCGACCGCTCGGTTGGTTAACCCTGATGAACCGAGCTTTGTTCTTTTTAGAAAGCACCCCATGTCCCAAGTCCTGCAAAGTTTCATCGGTGGCCAATGGATCGGCCAGCAAGACGCGCAAGCCCTGCGCAGCGCCCTCAACGGCCAGACGGTTTACCAAACCCACGCCGAAGCCATCGACTTTGGAGATGCGGTGCACTACGCCCGCACCGTGGGCCTGCCTAATTTGCTGAAATTGGATTTTCAAGAACGTGCCCAGCGCCTCAAAGCCCTGGCCAAGTACCTGGGTGAGCACAAAGAGAAGCTTTACGCCATCTCGGCCCACAGCGGTGCCACGCGGGCCGACAGTTGGGTGGACATCGAAGGCGGTGCAGGCACGCTGTTCGCATACTCGGGCATGGGCAGCAACGAGCTGCCCAGCGGCAACCTGATCCACGAAGGCCCGGCTTTCCCTTTGGGTAAAAAAGGCGGCTTTGCGGGCACGCACATTTTGGTGCCGCGTGGCGGCATCGCGGTGCACATCAACGCGTTCAATTTCCCCATCTGGGGCTTGCTCGAAAAGTTTGCGCCCAGCTTTTTGGCGGGCATGCCTTGCATCGGCAAACCGGCATCATCGACCAGCTACCTGACCGAGGCCATGGTGCGCCTGGTCGAGCAGTCGGGCATTTTGCCTGCGGGCAGCTTACAGCTGGTGATCGGCTCCACTGGTGATCTGCTGGACCGCCTGAACGGCCAAGATGTGGTGACCTTTACCGGCTCGGCCGACACGGCCGCCATGCTGCGCGTGCACCCCAATGTGGTCAAACACAGCATCCCTTTCAACGCCGAAGCCGACTCGCTCAACTGCGCCATCCTCGCGCCCGATGTGACGCCCGATGACGAAGAATTTGATCTGTTCGTGAAAGAAGTTGCTCGCGAGATGACCGTCAAAGCGGGCCAGAAGTGCACGGCGATTCGCCGCGCCATCGTTCCGCGCCATCACCTCGATGCCGTCGTTGAAAAGCTCAAAGCACGCCTGGCCAAAGTGGTGGTGGGCGATCCGTCTGTTGAAGGCGTCAAGATGGGCGCTTTGGCGTCGCATTCGCAGCAGGCCGATGTGGCCGAACGTGTGGCCTTGCTTTGCCAAAGCGCCGAACTGGTGTTTGGCGGCGGTGCCGATTTCGCACCCGTGGGGCAGGGTGTCGAGGGTGGTGCCTTCTTTCAGCCCACGCTGCTGCTGTGCCAAAAGCCCCTGCACAACAACAGCGTGCACGATGTGGAGGCCTTTGGCCCCGTCAGCACCCTTATGCCTTACGACGGCATGGACGAAGCCCTGCAACTGGCCGCTTGCGGGCAGGGAAGCCTGGTCGGCACGCTGGTCACCAAAGACCCGCACATCGCCGCCCGCATGATCCCGGTTGCAGCCGCTTTGCATGGCCGCCTGCACATCCTGGACCGTGAGTCGGCCGTCGAGTCGACTGGTCATGGCTCACCCTTGCCTCAGCTCAAGCATGGCGGCCCGGGCCGCGCTGGCGGTGGCGAAGAACTCGGCGGTATCCGCGCCGTCAAGCACCTGATGCAACGTACAGCGCTGCAAGGCTCACCCACCATGATCGCCGCCGTCACGGGTGAATACATGCGTGGTGCCAGGCTGATCGAGACCGAAGTCCACCCCTTCCGCCGCTACTTTGAAGATTTGCAAATTGGCGAGAGCCTGCTGACCCACCGCCGCACCGTGGGCGAGGCCGACATCGTGGCCTTTGGTGGACTGTCGGGCGACTATTTCTACATGCACTTCGACGAGATCGCGGCCAAGGAGTCGCCTTTCGGCAAGCGCATCGCGCACGGTTACTTTGTGCTGTCGGCAGCGGCTGGATTATTTGTGTCCCCCGCGCCCGGTCCGGTGTTGGCCAACTACGGTCTGGACACGCTGCGCTTTGTGAAACCCGTGGGCATTGGCGACACCATCCAGGCCCGCTTGACCGCAAAGCGCAAGATTGACCGCCACAAGAAAGACGCGAACGGCGTGGGGCAGGGCGTGGTGGCGTGGGACGTGGAGGTCACCAATCAGCTGGGCGAAGTCGTGGCCAGCTACGACATCTTGACGCTGGTGGCCAAGAAGGGCTGAAGCCATGCCGGTTGCGCTTGCATGAGCCCCAGCTTTTGTTGATCGCCCGGGGGCACATAGATTTTTCGCCCACGGGGTGGGCTCCTACAAAATA
>Ga0247843_1000514_pt1 | contig 91440 bp, 84 predicted proteins | sample LaCruzMarch2017__FD_192420 | JGI IMG/M metagenome (GOLD analysis project Ga0247843, IMG submission 192420) | Freshwater microbial communities from meromictic Lake La Cruz, Castile-La Mancha, Spain - LaCruzMarch2017_8m | ecosystem: Environmental > Aquatic > Freshwater > Lake | place: Spain... | reverse complement strand
ACTCGGTGTAGGTGTAATTGTAACCGCTGGAGTAATCGTCGGTGTAGGAGTTACAGTCTTAGTCGGTGTAGGTGTAATTGTAACCGTTGGAGTAATCGTCGGTGTAGGAGTTACTGAACCAGCTGGAGTCTTAGTCGGAGTAGGAGTAATCGTTGGAGTAATCGTTGGAGTAGGAGTAATTGTAACCGTTGGAGTAATCGTCGGTGTAGGAGTTACAGTCTTAGTCGGTGTAGGAGTAATTGTAACCGTTGGAGTAATCGTTGGAGTAGGAGTAATTGTAACCGTTGGAGTAATCGTCGGTGTAGGAGTAATTGTAATCGTTGGAGTAGGAGTAATCGTAATCGTTGGAGTAGGAGTAATTGTAACAGTTGGAGTAATCGTTGGAGTAGGTGTTGGCTCTTCACAACATCCTCTACATTCTTCGCTCAATATGTTTCTTAAAATTGTTTCTAATTTTGTTCCAGGAGGAATAACTTCTCCATAATGATAAATTCCAAGAGGGTTTCGAACTAAAATATCCGTCAACAATTCAGGAGACGTTTGTCCATCACAACAAGCTTCAGGTATATTGTTGTGTATTGTAACAGAAAGCGGATGAAATAGATTTGATAATAACATTAATCTACCCTCCATCCCATGTTGGTTCCACCAACAGATTCACCAACATATGTTAATGTAAACGTTAATCCTTTAACGTTACATATCAAAGGTTCTGAAAGTCCATGTATCATTTTATTATTATTATTTATGGTAAAGGGGCTAGAATTCCATGTAACAAACGGATCAGCAAACGTAATATAATCGCCTACCAACGGTTCAGCCGGAAGAGTTGCAGTTATATCTACAACTGCAGTACTAACCAAATACGACATTCTACTAATAGCATTAAAACTCTCTTGCATCAGTATCTTTTTGCTGCCTAAGGCTACTAGTTGATCAATAGAAACTTTATATGTAGTTCCGTTCTGTACAATTGGAATTACATCATTGTACTCAATATTAGCGACACTTCGTAATTGAGAAATTTTTCTATCTGACATATTAGTATTTATTAAATCAGTTAATATATTTTGTGATATAGAAATTATTTCACGAAGTAACTGATAAAGTAAAATTTATCGAACCGGATGTAAACGCCCCAACAAGAAACTTGTCAGTATTAACTAACTCATCAGGCTTATAACCGAAAGTTGTTCCAGTTCGCACAGATCCAAACGTCACAACAGCTCTAATTGATCGGTTTATATAGATTTTCATTGTTTTAGGCTTAGAATTACGAGAAAGAAGCCTGTTATACATAAGCAGATCGGTTTGGTTTATAATATCAGCAGAAATTTCTCCAGCTTCATCAAATGAACTTCCAACCATGCCATATGCAAAATACGTTAAAGTTGGAAGAACTGATTCATCAGTAACAAAGGTTAAAACTGTTCGGTCAGCTTCTTCGGAGCTTAGTTCTTGAACGGAAGTATTGAGTGCGTCAGACATATGTTTTTATATAAATTAAGGGATAATTTCAATCCCGGATAAATAAGGAGGGTTGTACGGAACATACGAATCATATTGAGGAGTTCCGACAACATGTGGGTTAAATGTGTTGTTTCTTACGTTAGCTGTCAAAGATCCATATCCAACAGGACCCTCTATAACAACATCAAACATTCCTGCAGTAGATGCTGATGGCATAATAAACGTGACCATGTGGTCTTTGTCATACCACCAATCTGAAGTTAATAACTTTATTGCGGTAAACGGAGGATAATCTGCAGACAGACTCGGAATACCAGATAAAGGATTCCATTCAGTAGAATCAACAGCAAATGGGATTCCAGACAAATATACATTTGTTAGTACAGTAAATCCAGACCCAACTACTCGAAATTTTTCTGACTTAGCAACTTTGGTTATATACGGTTCAACCATTGTTGGTTGAGGTTTTGCTCCATTTATAAATCGATAATCCATCTGTTCCGTAGAAGTTCTAATTTCATCAGGAAGTAGGAATTCAGCCGGAATACCTGGTATACTTTCGTTGTACGTTGTGTGAATTGTGTATATAGTGCCTACATCTTCGTCTGATTTTGCTTTAAAAATCCAACCTTTAAATACAAACGATAAGTCAGCAACAACTCTTGCTACTTGTGTTGCATTTAAATCTGTTGGATATGTAATATTAGTATTTCCGTTCCACTCAACTTTTGAGCGAATCTCAAAATCAGGTCTTGCTGGAGTTCTCCAAGACACCACAAAATATGGATTGATATATGGAATTAAATGAGTTAATATTTGGTCCATATCGGCTTGATACCGAGTCATGATTGAAATATTAATAGCAAGGTCAATTGGAAGAGGAGTTTCTTCGTGAGTCGTTGTTCCACGGTTTGTTTGCTGGAATGTTCCTAATATTTTATTATAAACTCTGGTGTTGTCTCTCGTCATTCCAGCAATATTGCAAGCAATTACAGGCAAAATTAAATTTTGATCTCGGTTTAGTAAATCGTTCAGCACTCTTTGTTTTGGAGCATATACAATTCTTGTTTTTATTTGATCTCTTGATTGTTTATTTACATTAAAACGTTTAATTACGATATCGCTCATCGCATTGACGAACATAGTAACCATCGTTTGTACTTCAAAATCGTAAGTGTATATATTCATTGAACACTACTTATTACAAACGCTCAGCAAAGAGAAACAAACTAATATATGTTTCTTGTATTTTAGCTTTATGCGGAATTAACCAAAGACGTCTTCTCCACCAAAGCGCCCAGCAGGAGAAGATCGGTCATAATCTTCTCTAGCTCCTTTTGTAATACGTTCCATATAATCTCTCTCAGTTTCATCGAAGCCCTTTGTGTCTCCAACATCTGGTAAATCATCACCATCAGCAAGTTCTAATACATCTAACTCAAACAATTGTCTGAGAAAACTAATTGGCAAATTACTATTTTTTAAAAGTTTGGCAAATTCACTGCCTGAATGAACTTCTCCTGAGAATGGTTCGATTCTATCATAAGCAACCTGCAAGTCACCTTTTAGTGTTCCTGATTTAATCTCTTCGTATTTTTTTAAATAATAATCTCTTGAAGGATCATAAGATTGTTTGGAGGCAGAAACCTCACTTGGCTCCTCTTGATTGGATTCGGTTGGATCGCTATCCTCAATAGAGTCACCATCTTCAAGAGAGTCAGGAGATAATGCGCGTTTTAATGCATTCTTAACGTCTTGTTGAGTTACATCTTTATCCAATACAATGTCTTCTCCTCTTGCTGTGGTATATTTAACGTTGCCTAAAAGGTCTTTGTTTGCAAGTCTATCAGCTAAAAATTTAATAATAGTACCGCTTGTTGCCTTAAATTCTGGATTAGTTTCAGATACACGCTTAATTGCAGCAACGATGGCAGTTTTAAGATCTCCTACGTTATCAATGCTCAATGAATACGTATTATCTTCATTATCAGTAAAAACGTTTTGAATAATTTTTTTAACAATGTCTTTTCTCACATCTGCGCTTAATTGCTGTAAATATTTCCAATGTTGAGAACTTCCTGGGAGATCTGAAACTTTTTGTGCAATTTTGTCTCCCATTGAAGATGGATCATAATTTGTAGTAGCAGCCATCTCTGATAACAGATTGTCTAGTAATGTATCGAATTTATTTGTCATAATGTTATTTATTTAACCTATATTTTTTAAAAGTCATAATCTCAAAAAAATTCTGCTTCGTTATTTTGACTCTTCTTCTCCGTCCCCGTTCTCTCCATCATTCAATTCCATAAATACTAATACCACATTTTCAGGAGTAGATACACCAAGAGCATTTAAGAAGCGATGAAACGAATCAAGTAAATCTTCTACTGAAGTCTCATCACCATCAATAGAAATTTCGATGTTTTGATGCAACGTCGGAGAAGTATAAGAAAACTTTATACGAGCTTCTTCCTCTAATCCAAGATTGGTAATATTAAATGGTGATCTCATTTCATTTACTTATCTGGTTTCAACTTTTTTGTTAAACCTAATTTAATTTTACATCCGCCTTAAGTAGATTTATAAATTTAACGATGAGTTAAATCGTTCTTTTCAACAACATGAAAACCAAACCAAAGAAAAGCCAAACAAAAAGTAAAAGCACAACACAACAATCAAATGAAGTAATAACAGATACTTCACCGAGAGTTTTTCAGAGAGAAAAAATAGATTTTACCCTGAATTTAAGAGGATTGGATTGGTCAGAAAAACAAAAAGCATTTATAGAATTAGCAACCCATAAAGATACCAAAGTAATATTTTTAAGTGGTCCCGCTGGGACTAGTAAATCCATTCTTGCTGTGTATTGCTCCTTGTTTTTATTGAATACACGGCGTGTTAGTGATATCATTTACGTGAGAACTATTGTGGAAAGTGCATCCAATTCGATGGGAACTCTTCCAGGAGATGCAAACGAAAAATTACAGTTTTTTACTGCAGTGTTAAACGACAAGTTAGAAGAACTATTATGTTCGAGTGACATTAAACGTCTTTTTGCTGACGAGAGAGTTAAAGGAATGCCTGTAAATTACTTGAGAGGCGCATCATATAATGCAAAAGCAGTAATTGTAGATGAAGCTCAGAATGCAAATTTTCAAGAACTTTTAACATCACTGACAAGAATTGGTAAATTTACGAAATATTTTATTTTAGGAGATCCAATGCAAACAGATCTTAAACACAGAGAACATTCAGGGTTCAAGCCGATGTTTGACATTTTTAATACAGAAGAATCTTGTAATCAAGGAATTTATTGTGTTGAGTTTGGTAAAGAGGATATCATGAGATCGGAAATATTAAAATTTATTATCGAACAGATCGAAAATTATCAGGCCAATAAACCTAAGTAAATAAATGGTCAATTTGATAGACGAACTGTATACAGCAAAAGAAGGTTCGTCTATCAAAAGTTTGTTTTCAGAAGACACTGATCTCAAAAAAAGCATTTTGGATGCAATTGGGTCAAAGGTTTTTTTAGATAAGCATAAAATTTTATTATCCAAACCCATTGATATCATTTATATAGTGTGTTTAATGTCGAAATTTGCCTCATCTGAAGATGAGTGTTTTAGAGTAGCCGTTTCAATCTTTCAACACTTTAATAAGACTAAAAATATTCTTCCTATGATGTCTGAAGACAAAGGGTTATCTTTTGCCACAAAAACGTTAATATCGCTATCGTTCCATTTACCTGCTCTTAAAAAAAGATGGGAATTTCACGGAGCTCCTTCACCTGATTATTACAGACAACTTTCCAAAACCGTGTTTTGCATTTACGGGCAAGAAGATCTAGCAGAACATCACGAGCAATGGGAAAACTTCTTGAGTGAATTTTTTATTTGATTTTATGTGGGTAGTTACATAAATTATATGCATGAGTATACCTGAATCTTCTCCTCTTCCTGGCGAAGGAATTGACGTAGTCGATGATACATTTCCGCTGGAAACTACAAAAATTCCAGAAATGTCTTTGGACATTTCTTTTGATGAAGTAGTAATTCCAATTGAAAATCCAAACTTAACAATTTCGGACATTTCTTCTCTTGATTGGCCAATTGAAGAAATTATTCAAGCTCAGACTATAGTTTTACCACCCTTATCAACGGTTGATCTTACAGACCCTTATTCGGCTCCATATTCGCTTGGTGATCTTGTTGATGAAGATATTAGAAGAACCACTCAAGCAATTGATGAGTTAGCACTAGAAGCAGAACAATTAAATGATGCTATACAAGAAGAAATTGCGAGTATCCCTGATCACCCTTGGGATAGATTTGTGTTAGAATGTGTAGACGACACTTATGTTCCGCTTACTATTCAAGACTTAGAGGTTGCTGATGATTTTTGCCCAACTACTTATGTTCCGTTAATTACCGCCATTGGAGAAAAGTTCGATCAAATGGCAGATTTACACCTTCAAGAGTTTGAAAAAAATTGTGACAGAACAGATTATATAGGTAATGTGTTTACAGTATTGTCTGGAGACGAATTTATATTAGACAAACCAAGAGCTGTAGATTTTATAAAATTTGCGGAGCTGGTAAGAAACTTGCCTTTGGAAATGCTTGATGTAGATCCTCTTGGAGTGGCAAACAAATTAGTATCACATTACGTTAAAATAAACAAGTAATCAAGCAATTGCTTTTCCTATAATCTTGCTTACTATAAAACCTGATACCTTAGCCTTAACTACTGTCATCAAATCTTGCTTGGTCTTAGATGAATTATCTATGTGAGCAGGACTATTTTGATCCAAGCTAGGCAATACTTTATTTCTTAGCTCTTCAGCATTATCAGCAGTAAAGTCCATATCTGGCACTCGAATATCATGTGTATGCATCCCATCAAATATTCCGTGATTGTGAGGAAAATTATTTAATTTAATAAAATTGGTAGCTATACAGTTAAATGAACCAGCAGCAGTTCCACCATAATTACAAGGACAAGTCCCAACTAGTTTTATACTAGTTCCTGGTAAGATATATCCTGTTTCTTTCTGCTCCCATGGCCGCATTTGATATGTTATAGCCTTCATTTTGTCCTTCAGTCCAGCTTGTCCTCTTGGAGACGTGAGTAAATTTCCTTTTCCTTCTGGTTCTGAAAACGGAGTGGTTACATAAGCTACCAAATCCTTCATTGCAGCAGTAAGTCCTTTGACAGCAATTCCTCCCCATACTGCCGGTCCCGTATAACCATCAGAGGAAGCTGACGGTTTACAAACTGTAGAGTCATTTCTACCAGCACACATAGCATTAACAAACGAAGTACTTTCAGCATGCATGTGTCCCCCAACAGATACGTTACCTGTATTGCTTATTGTTCCCTTTACAAAGAAGTGCCCTTCAGAAGGAGCGGCTTCTATACTCTTTCCTCTTAAATGAACAGTCTCTCCTTCTATAGTTACCCCTCCAGTGCCCGATCCAATTGTAATTTCAGGACCAGTAATTTGTGTAATGCCGCCACTTATAACTATAGGGCCTCCTGTTGTCATTTTTATTCCTCCAGACCCAACTAACACCTGAAAATTGTTAGCACATTTTATCATATAGTTTCCAGAATCTTCTGGCCACATTGATTGTATTCCTACAACTGTGTTTCTTTTAGCTCCTGCAGGAAGCATAGGAACCTTTGAGTTACCTATCCCACCGTTTGCTACAGATGTGCCTTTATCCACTCTATATGAAGGTTTGTCGTTAAATCCCAACCCAACTTCAAGCAAATCACTTCCTCTTATTATTGTATATCTGTTGCCGCCAGGTTGTCCCAGTTTGTTCTCCTCTTCTAATATTTTGGGTGCAGCACCTTTCGCTGCTTTTGCTGATTGATCATATTTGTCAGTATCGTCTTGTGGATCTGGAATGGTTCCTTTTCCACCACATGCTTTGCATGGTCCTGTTAATAAACTTTTTTTTGATTTTTCAGGATCTTCAAAAATTTTTGACGCTACACTCATTAAAGGCATTTTTACTGCAAACCTCGCTTTCATTAGCGGCATAGTTGACGTAGCCTTTCCTGTATCTTTTGTTAACACACTTCCTGTACAGAAAGGACATGTAATTTGACGTTGTGCCATATAGTTATCTTATGTATAAAATTTTATTTTTCAAATATTTTACATGTTTGGGATTAAATCTCATGTTTTCCGGAATAGTTACAGCCATATTAGGTGTTGCTGCATTAGGCTTAGCAGGTTCTCAACCACCACCACCAGGACTATTTGACTTCAGCAGCGGAGCTTGAATTTCCTCTGTATATTTTTTAATTTGTTCCATAGCATCAACAGCCCGTTGAGATACGTCTCCTATTTTAATATAACAATCACCCATGATTACAGTATTAGTATCTCCTTGAACCCATTGTTCTTTATACCCCATTGTTGTGTTGAATCTGTCTTCTGTGACGTAATCAATTCTATCATGCTGAGAAAAATACTGATTATATCCAGTTCCTAAAAAGACATTAGATCCATCGTCAGCATACAACATAATGCTTTTTTGGTCTTTTGATGGATCTGTGGGATTCACTGTATATACAGTAGATATTCCTCCAGCTGGTGTGGGTTTAAATTCTGTGCCATGAGAGAATCCTCCACCTGGGCCCTCTCCATTGTATGCAATTCCGGGTGCTGGCGATCCTTGCTTATATGCTCCTGACCATTCCGATTTACCAAAGCTTGCGGCAAAGTAGACTGGAAATAGAGGATTTCCTTCTCTAAAGAATACCCAAATCATAGCTCCTACAGAAGGATACGCAAACAACCCGTTTGGAGTATCGTTTGTGTTTTTTACTACAAGAGGACCGTGATCACTTGTTCTGTTTGCCAAATTAGTCTCAGACGGAGGAGCATTCGGATCTGCAGGACAAGCAAGAGGGTCTGAACCGCCACCACCACCTCCAGCAGGAGGCTTGTATCCAGGTCCCATCATTGTCTCTATGCTATCAGTTGCTGGATATATTTTATCAAAAGCATCTAAAGCAGCCATTGGATCTCCTCCGTATTCTTTGTTAATGCGGTTAGTCAACGTAGCTTTATTAGCTTTATGGGTGTCTTTGTAAATTGAAGTATTCCATCCAGGAACCGGTCCCGTTTTCCCCACGTATTCAGCATTTACATAGTCTCCTTTAGCTAATTGTGCAGCAAAAGCTGGATTTTTGTTTATTTGCTTTTGAACGTGTGCTGCTACTGATAGTATTTGCTCTTTATAACCACCACTATTTTTAATGCCGTATGCTTTTGCATCTCTTGCGTTATGCTGAGTGTAACCAATATCTAATACGGTCCCGTCTACTTTACCTTGAGCTTTAAGAGTTTCAGCAATTTCATCAATTCTTTTGAATGAAACTCCTCTTACTTCCATTCCGTTTTTAATTCCTTGAGACATTGCAATCGTGTTATTCACTTGACTGATGTAATTTGCAGTAGATTTTCCTGAACCTGGATTGCCTGTTGCTCCAGTTTCACCAGCCGCCATTCTCATAGCATAGTGCACTGCTTCAGGCGAGACTCCAGCAGGAGCGGTCTGTTTTCCTCCAGTCGTACTTGCAATCCCTTCTCCTCCAGGTAAAATTCCTGGAGGAGCAGGGCTTCCTCCTAAACTTTGTAATGTAGATGGAGCAGGCGGAGGACAATCTCCCATTTCTGATTTGGTACCTACTAAAGATGGCTGGTTGGCAGGCACCGTTTTGTCACTAGCTTTTAACCCGCCGTCTTTTGAACTTGAAGGAGCAACAGGAGGAGGTTTTGCACTTTCGCTCATTGTTGATTTTGTAGGCCCTTGATACTTTACTCCAAAATGTATATGGTTTTTATGACCCGAGTCAGCCCACCATATCAATTGAGTTCGATACCCACTTGGAAGCACTACGCTTGCTTTAGCTTCAGCTGCCAGTTGAGCAGTCCACGGAGTGCCTGGCGGGTAAGGAGCTTTACCTACTTGAGCACGAATGTTATTCCAAATTCCCAATGCACATTCACTAGCTTTGTTAAATGCTGCTGATCCTCTTGTAGTTAATCCTGAACCAAATGTTCTTGCAGCCAAATCAATACCATAAGCATTATCCCAAGCCCAGTTGTGATCAGAATTCGGGTTGTTTGTATATGAGTTATCTGGTGGCGGATATTTCCGTTTAGTGCTAGATGGTTGATAATTGTATCCTTCAGGCAGTAAATCACTTAACACTTGAATACTTCCTCCCCAATTTCCATTGGTTCCTCCAGGCATAGTGCTCATTCCCTTTCCCTCACTAGCTTTATCAGAAAATTTTATCGGTCCTCCTGGTGAGCTTGGTGGAGGCTGAGCATTACCAGGATCTACTGTTGTTGGAGATTGATCTAATACAGTACCTTGTGTAGGTGCTCCTGGAACTCCTGCTGAGGAGTCAACTCCAGGAACGGGATTTCCTGTTTGAGCAGCAATTGCCTCTCCTATAGATGCACCTGACGTAACACTTCCTCCTCCACCAGACATACCAACGATGGGTGAAGCTGCCTCTGCCCATGGAAGTATTTTTATTAACCGCTCAACGATACTAGAACTTAGCCCATTAGGAATATTATCTCCGACACACTCCATAGTAATATCTTTCCCGTCTTCATTCCATTCCTCGAATAATGCCGGCATAATATGAGGAACGAATACTTGAATTCTTCCTCTTTTTTCTGGATCTGCATTATTAACGCAGATTCCCAAGTGGTTTCCCCAGTGTTGTCTCATATTTATTATTAAATTTTTCTTTGATCAGCAAACTCACCCTTTTGGAAAAATATTGCTCTTGCAGAACTATCAGTTTCTTGTATATGTCCGTGTGCTGCAATTTGTCCTGGACTGAAACTACACTCTGTTGCAGCTAACGGACCATTTGCTGCTTTGTCTGTTAAATTTGGTTTGCTTGTTGCAAGTCCCAATAAAGGAGCTAAAATTCCAGCTTGACCTCCAAGAGTCGATAGAGCACCTTGCATAGCCATTCCCTTAACTGCGTCGAATTTATTTCCAACACCATATCCAAGATTTCCCTGAAATCCTAATCCTGGTGCTTTAGACAGACCACCTAACTGACTTCCAAGTTGAGGTGGAACCAGCATAGACATAATTCGGGACGGATCAGCCATAGAAGAAAGATTTCCAGCAAGAGCAGTAATTTTACTGAATATTCCACCTCCTCCTCCAGACATGAGAGCGGAAGCAACTCCACTTGCAATGCCTCCTATATTACCACCAAAAGCTCCAGTTAAGTTGCCGACCATGCCTCCTCCGCCTTTAAAAGATCCAAGCATTCCAGTTATTCCACCAATAGCTCCTCCACCCAACCCTCCTAAACTACCTCCTACGGAACCTGCTAGGCCTGTTAAGGCCCCTCCAATGCCTCCGCCTCCGAGTGCCTTTCCTCCGCCAAATCCACTTATTGTTGAACCAATTGCATTATTAATTCCACCTCCAAGTCCACCAGTTAAACCTCCGAGACCGCCTGCCATGCCTCCAAGTCCACCAGTTAAACCTCCAAGACCGCCTGCCATGCCTCCAAGTCCACCTCCTAAACTACCAGTTAAACCTCTGAGACCGCCTGCCATGCCTCCAAGTCCACCTCCCAGACTACTTCCCAAAGAACCAGCTATGCCTCCGAGTCCACCTCCAAAAGAACTAGTTAAGCCTCCAATGGCTCCTCCAAGACCGCCTCCAAGTCCGCCTCCCAGAGAACCAGCTAAGCCTCCAAGTTTACCTCCCAGACCTCCTGCTAAGCCTCCAAGTCCGCCTCCTAAAGAGCCGGTCAACCCTCCAATAGCTCCTCCAAGACCGCCTCCCAGTCCTCCAATTGCTCCTCCAAGGCCGCCTCCTCCTAGACCTCCTGCTAAGCCTCCAAAAGAGCCAGCTAATCCTCCGAGCCCACCTCCTAAAGAGCCAACTAATCCTCCGAGCCCACCAGGCATCTGTGGTAAGTAACTTTGAGCTAAAGCCATAGGATTGCTTAAAAATTTAGAACCCATTGACGCAAAATTTCCAAGAGAGCCTGTCAAACTACCTATGAGGTTGGCTCCACCAAATGATTGAACTAATGTTAAAGCTTTTGCTCCTATTTGTTTAACGATACTTAAAAACCCCTTAACTAAACCTGATCCCATAAGGCTATCCATTAGGCCTCCAGGTCCAATGAAAAACTTAGTCACCATGGTTATAATGGAATCTGCAATTTTAGCTATTGATTTTGCTAGCTTCATTACTCCTCTATACATATCAGACATAAATTCTAAAGGAACGGACAACAATTTGCTTGCAGCATTTGCTAGATGCTGAATTGATCCCATCATTTTTCCTGGCATGTGAGTTAAACCATCAACTTTATATTTTTTAAAAGTAGAATCCAACTTTTGTGTAAATGAAGGATTGACGCTGTTAGAAAGTGCTGCCATGGAGTGTGATATGGCTTGTGGAGACCCCAGTGGACTAGTTGTCATCAATGTGTTTGTACCTAAAGTGGAGCCAGTAGAAGATGATATAGGCTTTAATACTTGACTGATATTGGTTCTCGCGGTTTGAGCAGTTTCAGCTATTCTTGCAGCAAACCCTTCAGTAGGTAATGCAGTTGGCTTAACGGTATCAGGACCAATTTTAGTAGGAGCCTCTGCTGCTCCTTCTGCAGCAAAATAACTTGAAGCGGTTTTTTGTAAATGTAGTCTTGAATATCTATCAATCGTAGTTCCTTCTGTTGTTTGGGGGTTTGTCTGTCCGTCCATAACACCCATGTGCTCAAAAAACCAGTCAGACGCCGCTTTTTTAGAAGGAACTGCTTTGTTAGATGTCATGCTTGTATTGACAGCTCTTTTTATGACTTGTGAGTCTCTAGCTAGCCTTCCGATTTCTTCAATTGTTGCCATAAATTTATTTAAGCTGCAAGTTGATAAATAGCAATACATTTATGCACAGCAAAAACAACGAGATAGAAGCAATAGTTGAAGATTTAATAGAAAACAATATCATAGACGTGCTGGCAAGTAGTTTAAATTCGACTAAGGAGTGCGAAGTTGCTATCGAAATGCTGATAACCCAATTAGAAGAATTGGATTTGTCGGTTTTTAAGTCCTGGTTCGATTAAATAATCTTCGACAATGAGCAACAGACTCCATCAAAAATTTCACAGATTTAATCACCATTCTGTGCCTGCGAATGAGATTAGAGATGCAAAGTATCCAGATAAAGGATACGATCCTATTGCTTCGTTTGATTCTCCCTTCACAGGAGAGTTTTATTCACAAGGTGATCTAATCACAACACAAAGCCTGACAGCAGATATAAACGGAACGTTTGGAAACAACGTACTAGTTGGAAACGACTTAACGGTTGCACACAATCTTTCGGTTGTACATGATGTATATTTTGGTAGAGACGTGACAGTAGAGCGAGACTTAAGAGTTAAAGGCAACATTCAAATTGATGGAGAATTCTCTCGTATTGAAACTCTTGTTTATGCTACATCAGCAGTAACCATTACAAATACTGGAGACGGACCCGCTTTAAATGTAGATCAGACAGGGAATAATGCTATTGCAAATTTTACAGATAGTGGAAATAGCGTATTTTATATAGAAGGCACACAAGAGCGTCCTGGATTCATTGGAGTAAACACAACAGAACCGAATGAAAGATTTACCGTTTTAGGAAATATTAGTGCTTCTGGAGAAATTTTTTCAACAACACTTAAAACAGGTTCGTTGACTGCTACTAATGCTTCAATAGTTTCTCTGTCCGCATATAATACGAGATCAAATATTTTATCAGCAGGATTTGCTACAACTGATAGGTTATCCTCTCATCACACTACTTCAAATATACTCTCAGCAAATCAGACTACAGTCCACACTCTTTGCTGTGAAGATCTTGCTACATTTGGAGCAGACGTTTTAGTTAAAGGAAGCATTTGGACTAAAAAAACTGATTTTGGTAGTTCATTTGCCTCAACTGATCCTTCTCTTGTCGTATTCGATACAGCAACCACAATAGCTTCAGAATGCACAGAACTACCAAGAAAAGGAAATGATGTAGAGTTACATTCAGACTCAGATGTAACAATAGAAAGATTTGTAAACGGAGTTAAAGGCACGCTTTATACTCTAACAAATAAAAGTACGTCAGTAATAACTATTACGAGTTCTGACTTCAACTTCGTAAGAAACGATTGCACTTCATCACAATACATAATCCTGTCTTCAAACTATTCATGCTCTCTGAGATGGGACTACAAAAACAAGTCTTCTATATGGTAATTTTATGTTTATAACATCCAATATTTCATTTTTAAAAGTCCAGGAGTACTTTAATAGAATTTCTTCTTTAACTCCTCAATCTAAAAATCGTAGAATGGTGTTCAGATTTGTGGAAGGTCTATATGACTTAGGATTATGGAATGATGTTGCGTGTTGGTTCTTAACTACTGATAAAAATGTAGGAATTTCTCCAACCGTATATTCAATCGGCGGTCTGGGATACACGGAGCATCCGTGTCTCTGTGCACAAGAAGAACAACTAGGGTATTTTGATGCTGTTGCTTATGGCGTTAGTTGGAATTTGTGCGGAGCTAATTTTTCCGGAAATTCAACAAGTTTTATTGATACAACATTAAATCCGCTATCTGCTGGCTTTTCTCCAAACAATGTTTCATTAGTTGTTGAAGTAATTGATCCTCAATATCGACCTTCTACTACAGAATACGGTACGGTTGGAGCCTATGAAAGCCAACAGGCTAAATTAGGACTAGATATAAGCGAAATTGGTCCAGTAAGATTTTTTAGTTCATATAAATCCGAGACACTAACTACAGAAATAAGCGGCTCTCCAGGGTTTTGGTTAGCATCACGTTCAGGAGCCAACGAGGCATTCATTCACAAGAACGGAATAGCTCAATCTGTAGTTACTAACGAAACTCCAACTCCACATCCAACACTAGACGTTCTTCCAAACATAAATTTATACATCGGTGGATATAATTCAAATAATCTTCTGCAAAATTCGTTTTTTTCTGAGCAACATCTCTCGTTTGTGGCAATTCTTAAAGGACTTACTCAACAGCAAGCTGCAGATTTTTATGAGTTATATAAAACCACGATTATTGACAAACGTCAACCGTGTGTACCAATGAGAGTTACTCCTTCACCTACGCCAACTCCGACCGTAACTCCGACCGTAACTCCGACTGTAACTCCGACCGTAACTGTTACTCCAACTCCAACTATTGCAATAATCGCTTCACCTACTCCAACTCCTTCATTACCTCCTAAGGTAATCAAATATTGCCTGATGGGTTGTGAAGCAGATCACCAAAGTGTGGTGTATTTAGATGCTATATATAATGATACTCTATACTACACTGATGGGTCTGGTTTTGAAACTGATTCGAACAGACTAGTTATGTACGTGTCGGTTAATAACATAATAAGAGCGGATGTTATATTCCACAAGAGCAGATTAGGAATGCCGTTTGGATATTCATTGCAAGGAGACAACGTACATGGCGCGCGCTTTACTGGAGTCTTTACTGAAGGAAGAGTAAATTTCATGTCTGTAAATGCTATACTAAATCCCGTAATAGTTGAATGTGCTCCGGTTCCAATACCAACACCTTCATCAACTCCAGAACCACTCCCGTCACCACGTTGTGCCCCTTCACCAACTCCATCTCCGTGCCCATTTCGCACTCCTACACCAACACCTCATTGTCCTCGCCACTAATGGTTAAGGAAACCCAATACAATTTAAAATAATCATAGAAATGACTGACATACAACAAATATCAAAGCTGACCGTTTCGGATAATAAACACAACAAATGGATATTGGGATTTGATTCAACGGTTAATAAAGAGGCTAGATTTAATCTTGACCAATTTGTTACAACAAATGCGGATGGATTTGTAAGTACCATTGATGATTCTTGTGTGAATTTTCTTAGGATAAACGTCTCTAAACATGCAAATTTTTTATCGGACGTTGCGTTTAAAGATCAAGTAATACATTTCAACGAAAAAGCTAGTGTCATTGAACAGAACGATGGTGAAACTCACTCATTTAAAATAACAAAGGACGGAGAGACATTAAGTCAAAGTAATGAATTAAGACCATTAAGTTTCAACTTGTGTACAGGAAACGTAACCATTAAGAATGGAGCAACACTTAGTGGAGAGACAGAAGTTGACAATCTCGTCCTATCAAGACAGAATGATAAAATAAACGGTGGGAAAATTACTTTTTCAAAAGCTTTGGATGGATCTCAATTCTGGCACAATGATACTTTTGGATCAGATCAACTTCCAAATCTCCGATGGCATCATTCAGGATCCGTTCGAATGAATTTGGATTCAGACGGAAGATTAACAACTTCTGGTGATATTGCTTCTTTTTCTGACGCTAGTATTAAAAAGAATGTTAACACGATTGATAATGCGTTATCAAAAGTAATGCTGTTGCGTGGAGTAGAATTCCAGAGAAAAGATGACGAAAGCTCTCACGTTGGAGTAATTGCTCAAGAGGTCGAGTCTATTGTTCCTCAAGTAGTTAGCGAAGTAAGCGGAATTAAAACCGTAGCGTATGGCAATTTAGTTGGCGTACTAATAGAGGCAATAAAAGAATTAAAAGCAGAAATAGATTGTCTTAAATTAAATAACACATCAAATCCCTAAGTGTTTTTCTGTTATTATAGTAAAAATCATTCCCTTGCGCTCAGCATACTCAGCAGCAGCTTTCCATTTTGCTTGATTTTTAACGTAATCTGTTTGTTGTCTAATTAAAGATTTGGTGCTCTTTCCTTTTTGTGAAGGCGGAAGAAGTTGGCTGGACGGTTTAATTTCTATGATATAACTTTTTATTTCTCCGCGTTTATCTTTAAGGGTTATGTTAAAATCAGTAAAATATCTAGATACTCGTCCCGTTAGTGGATTTGGGTAAGGAATTATTATAGTTTCAGATCCCCATGTTAATACGTTGGAGTTGTTGTCAGCCCATTTTTGAAATTTTAACTCATATGAGCTTCTAAAATATATTGGAAACGTTCCTTTATATTTTTCAGGAAAGTTTGGTCTGAAGACGCCTTGTCTATATTTTGAGTTTTTTTTCAAGAGTTAATAACTTTTAAAAAAAGTGCATCAAATTCAAAACGAGATTCTTCTAATGAATGAATATCTTCTCTATATTTATTAACCCCTCTTTGCTGAATTTGTATTGCAATCTCTTTAATGTCTTCAGTGCTTGTAACTTTTTTATACAATCTTGAAGCCAGTTTTCGAATAACTTTTTCAGCATTCATAATATCGCTCTTGCTAATAAGATTATCTTTAAGTTGAAATAAAAGATGGTGTTGTCCTTTAAAATCAGCACTATCCTTAATTTCAATTGAGTCTAATTGATCTTTTGTAAACTTTGCTGATAAATTAATGCTAGGCTCACATACAATTCCGTATGTTACCGTTGTTGCTTTGTCGAAAGCTGCTACGGATTTAAATTTAAAATTTTTATCAAACCAAGAAGATTTAGATTCATTTACATTGGCTTGTAATGTTGCTGAGTATTTTTTAACGGATCCTGTAGAACCTACTGCTTTTTTGTCTTGCATATAAATATATTTAATTGTTATCCAATAAAGAATGTTGGTGGTGTGTTATCGATATAAGACTCTCTGATTTCTTGTTCGAACTTTTCTACTTCTGCAATACCTTCTGAAAGCAAGCTTTGACTGTTTACTGATCCACCTCCAAATAAATTTGTTCCGCTATATTTTTCTCTGACTCTAGCAATAGCAATCTTCATTTTTGCTAATGCTAATTTTTGTACATATCTTTCACTAATTAAATGTTTGATGGGACGCTCTATATAACATCCAACTATACCTAAATACGTGTGATTAGAAGTAGGTTCAGGAATAATCCTTAACAGTTGTTCTCTAGCATCAAATCTAAAGTGAGGAACCATTGCAAGTACTTTATTTCTAGTATCAATAAATCCTTTAAGTACTTCCCAAGTTACTAAGTCAAACCCAAAGTTACCCACCATATAACTCGAATAAACTTGTTGCGCCATTGATTGTTCCATTGTAAACAGCGTATTAATACCAGTATCTTCTCCTTTAGAAAACTCAAAGCAATCTATTACCTTTCTATAGCTTGCCAAATCGTAATCATAAGACGTCGAAAGACTTGGAGTATTACTTGAGGTTAATTCAGGAGTGTTATTTACAAGGTTTTCTATTTTAATTCCATAACCAGTAGTGTAGAGCTTAGAACTGAATATTAGATACTCCTCCGTATATCCTGCCCATTTCGTAAAATATTCAATTGCATCTGTAATACAATCATAAACTTGTTCGTCTGATATCTCTAAGTTGATTAACGGAGCACCAAGCTGTCGTTGTAAACGTATTGAGAGCTCTTCGTATGTTGTAATAGAGGGATTGTAATTAGTTCCTCCTTTATAACCGATTGGTATTACTGGTCCAGGCATGTTTATTATTTATCAAAGTTACCCGAATAAGCACAAGTGAGTATTAACTCATTAACATTACACTGAAGCAGGAGCTTCTCCGCCACCCGCATTAGGAGCAAGAGCTTCTCCGCCACCCGCCTCAGGAGCAGGAGCTTCTCCGCCACCAGCATCAGGAGCTTCTCCGCCGCCAAATTCAGGAATATCTGAAGATTCAGGCGCTCCTCCACCTCCGAGATCAGGAGCAGGAGCTTCTCCGCCACCATCATCAAGAGCAGCTTCTCCACCACCTTGTTGTGATGCTAATTGTTCTCTGAAATTTGGTCCTGATGCTTCGATCTGACCCAACTCCCACTTAAGAGCCGCATCTTTTCTGAGCCATTCTCTGTTTTCTGTCATTAACTCAGCAGTCATGTCTAAATAATATTTTTGGGCATACGACTTCGATATAGCATCTCCTTGAGTAGCAGCATTATAATTTTCAAACCTCAAACTTAAAATTTGTTGATTCCGCATCGTCATAAACGACGTTGGTTCATTAAATTTAATTTTTATTGATTGCTCTTTTAAATTATAGTCTTTCCACAATCCTTTTAACTTTAAATGGGTAATAAAAGTTTGTTTGATGCCCGAAGCAAACTGAGATTGAATTCTAATAATAAACCTAGCAAAACGTAATTCGTCTCTAGTTATTTCTGTTCCATCCTTGAATGGATCGCCAGGAGTCATGAATCTGGAAATTGGAACCTTTAAACTCTTGTACAACTTTGTTAGAAAATAATCCAAATCTTTAATTTCACCTAAATTTGTAGAAGTAGTAATTGGGTTAACATCCGTTCCGTGTCCTTGAGCATCGACTGGAAACCAATAAGAATCTAACATGGATTGGGGATCATATACGTTAGCTGTTTTGCCCTCTGCTCCATTAAAGGTCTTTTTAGACCAATATTTCATCATTAAACTTTTAATATATGATTCAGCTTTTGGTGGAGGCATGTTTCCTGTATAAACTTTAAATACCAACCTCTCAGGTGCTCGGACCAAACGATAAATTACAACTGAATCTTCTATAAGACTTAACTGGCGATATGCTCTTTTAGAATTCTCAATGAAGGGAATTCTCATAGTTTTGAATTCATTCCAACAACCAGAGTTAACATAGCTGACCTGAGCTTTTTGAAGAAAAATCAGCTCTTCTTGATCTTCAGTATTAATTGACTGTGTTGGTCCTATTATTGGTTTACGCAACAAGTATCCTTTAATAATTTCGTTTTGTACGTTGTGATATACTGGATTTACTAAATCTGACGGTATAGAAACTAACCCAATAACGCCAAGATCCTCTCTTTTGTTTTTAATTAAAGTTTCGTAAAAAATTTCACCTTCGACGAGCAATTGACGGAATTTTTCCCAACCATTATGCTCCAAATCATATATTTGTATAAAATTATCAAATTCTTTTTTAAGAGAGTCTTGAATATTTTTGCTGTATGATCCTTTGACTTGAAATTTAATAATATCTCCGTTTTCGTCCGTTACTATACACTCGTCACATATTTCATCTAAACAATCAGCAAGCTCAGCATACGCTGCCATTCTTCTGTAGTCAGACAATCTACGTTGTTTGTCTTTATCGACGGTTGCATATACAAATGCTTGATAATCTTTGTTTATTGCAAATGATCCCGGAGTTCCGTTACCGTAGTTATCTAACGTTTGTGTTTGATTTAAAAATACAGACTGATCTTGTAACATCTCCTCTTTTTTAGAGGATTGGTTCTTGAACTCATAGAACTTTGGGTTATTTTTTACCATCGTATCAATGATTTGATATGCATACGGCAAACGAGATACGAAGGCTCCTAATAATGAAGTTTGTGGATACGGTTGAGGTTTTACTGATGCAGTAGAACTTCCAGGTACCCCAGCATTATTTGTATAGGGTCTATAGGTCATATTAGTATTTAAAGGCCATTTGATTTATTTCAATGATATAGTGATCGAAAGGTTTATTTATTTAATTTTTTGTGTAATTATTAATGAATGCAGAAAGATTTTTTACCCATCAAACGAGGTTTTTATAGTTTTGATAAAATCAGAGCTGGAGATTTTTTAATTTTTTTAGAAGAATCTAAGGATTATTATCAATTTTTGTATATTCCTGGGGCAGAACCATTCTATCTAACAATAGAAGATTTCAACAACGCAGTCAACACGGGTATTTTAACGTTTGTTGAGCAGCTTCCAGAAGAAATATTTGAGGAAACGGTAAAATTCTCGTTGTCTTCAATGAAGAAAGTAGAGTATACTCCCTCTCGATGAAGAAAAACACCAAACAACAAGAGTACCCTAAAAAAGAAGTTATTATTGCTGATATGTCTTTATATGAGTTGTGTCGCTGGGCTGCACTTAAAGACGCTATTGACATTATTGGGGACAAGTGCGAAGATAAAAAAATCCCATTTGATAGCTTTGACCTCGAACCATTAAAAATTCAAAAATACGTGGATTCAGCAACAGACATTCTTTACAATAAGGTTACAGAGAAATGAATAAATTTTTAAGCAAATTTGATTTAATAGTAATAGGTATTTCCGTTCTAGCCACAGCTTGTGTGGCTACGATTTGTGGATTTGTTGGACCATCAATTGCTGGAAACTTTTTTTCTTGGTTTTGGCTAGCAATTCTAGTTCAAATTGTATGTTTTTTTGCAATAAATACGTTTCTTGCTCAAAGAGAAAGAATTTCACGAGAATTTGTTGAGCTTGAAGCATTAGACAAGTTAGCTAACTTTACGGTTCAATTGTCGTGTGCGTATTGTCAGCAACCGAACACAACTTTCATCAAACTGAATCAAAAAAACACATTTAAATGCGAGTCTTGTAATCAAACCAACGGAGTGTATATGCAATTCACAGCAACCACATTAACTACTCCAGTTGGTCTAGCTGGATCAACATTTGAAAAGCAAGCGGAATAACGTTGAGCTGTCCACAATAGTTAAGTAGTATTATAGATGAAATGAAAACAATAAATCTCACTCCAGAACAAACAGAAAAATTAGTTACTGAAGCAATGGCACACACCAAACCAAAATACGGTTATTTTATTAACAATATTATGTTTTTGGTTAGTATTTGCTGGACTAAACTCGTATTTGCAGTCGAGTGGTCCGACTGGTATAGTTGGATTCACAGACTATTTTGCCGTAAATAGCACAATTTTGTGTAGGAGCGGTATATTATATAAATAACTTTGCTGAGTTAGATTAAATAAAAGAGTGAGTAATATTAACTTTTTATTGTTGTGTGAGCGCGTTTTTACCGAAATTCAGACTGAATCTGATCCTAGTCAGTTGTTACAAGAAGCTATTTCTCAAATACTTCAAATATGTAAAGATGCTGCCAGCATAAGAAAACAATACACTCAATACAGACAGGCAGAACCTGATCGAGAAAAAAAACGAGCTTTACAAGCTAAACTTGCTATTGAACTCAATAAGTTTAGAGCGAGAGCTGTAGAATACGCAAGACACGCAAATCATGAATTAAAAATGCGAGGTCAAAAACAATTAATTACTCCAGAAGAAATGGAAACAAACCCATATGATTGGTTTGACGTTTATTTTGCTAAACGATATTTTAAAGATTATCCTGACATTTTTACAATTTGCTATCCTGTTGTTCCACGCGAGATTCCTAAAGATCCTGATCGTAAACTACTGCCAAATGATCTAATGGATTTCCAAAAATTTAGTACAGCAAGTCATTATTAAACTCTAATGAATTCTTTTAAAGATCATTCAATTTTTAATCAGATTAATCCCGATATGCTCCAGCCGAAAGAGAGAAAACCTCTCCCTTATCCGCTTGAAAACGTCGAGGAAGATATAGCAACGTGTTATTCTCTTACCGACAGACTCTACCAAAAGCTGAGAATTGCTCAGCTTAATCCAATTAACGATACTCCTGCTAGAAAAAAACGAATTAATTCGTTAATGTACAAGACTAAAACTTGTATGAAGCTATTAAAAGATATTTCAAATACCTCTGCTGAGCTTTGGTTTTAAGCTTTAAAATTACTTGTTGTAAAACATTAGATTGATGGGATAATTACCGGTCTAATGTCACAACCAACTTATTACACAGTAACTCAAGAACAAGTCGGCAGAGGAGATTTGCAAGAATTCTTAAGAAAAGCGATTCAAAAACAGTTTGAAAATAAGGAATACTTCGTTACAAAAGAAGAGATTTTAGAAAAACGAACTCCTTACTCAGAAACTCCCAGAAAACTTAGAGGATTTTTGATTAATGAAGGCAATTCAATTGGTCACGCAATTTATTTCGACGTGACAGACATAAAGACTGTTGATTGGGTAGCTTGATCAGCCTTTATGATTAAATCAAAAATTTTCATTCAAATAGCATCTTATAGAGATGCTGAGTTAATCCCAACTATTGATGATTGTGTTGCAAATGCTGAATTTCCGGAAAATTTAGTCTTCTGCATCGCGTGGCAACATGGCTTAGACGAAAATATAGACAAGTATAAAAACGACTCCAGATTTAACATACTAGACATTCCTTTTGAACAAAGTAACGGCGCTTGTTGGGCTAGGAGTCAAATTCAACAACATTACAAAGGCGAGGAGTTTACATTGCAATTAGACAGTCATCACCGATTTATTAAAAATTGGGATACAGAGTCTATCAATATGCTTAAGGATTTGCAAGTTGATGGATATAAAAAACCTATTCTTTCTTCATATTTACCATGTTACTTTCCTGACAAAGACCCGTTAGATAGAATAACTCACCCTTGGATTATGGGAATAGAACGTTTCTTGCCGGAAGGTCCAGCTTTCTTGAGACCATCTGCATTACCTGATTGGCAAAATCAGGAAAAACCCTTTCCATCAAGATTCATATCTGGTCATTACATTTTTACATTAGGCAAGTTTGTTGTAGAAGTACCTTACGATCCAGACTTTTATTTTCACGGAGAAGAAACCTCACTTGCAGTACGAGCATTCACTCACGGATACGATCTATTTAGTCCTCATAAAATACTTGCTTGGCATTTTTATGGCAGAGAGAGCAAACCTAAACATTGGGGAGATCATTCAGGATGGTCTGATAAAGATAAAAAATCTTATGCTCGGTTCAGGGCTTTGTTTGGAATGGGAAACAGTAATGAAGATTTAAATGGGTTTGGATTTGGTGAGGAAAGAACACTACAAGATTATGAAAGATATGCTGGATTGAATTTCAGCAAACGTCAAATTCACGAAGAAACTTTAAATAATGAGAGACCACCAATAAAAGGAGATTATGAAAAAGGGTTAAAAAATAAAGTTAAAACCTGTGTAAGTATTTTTAAAGAATCTCTTACAGAAACTGATTATAATGTTTTTGTGGTAGCTATGCTGAATACAGCAGGAGAGGATTTATTTAGAAGAGATGTCGGAGAGCCAGAAATTAAAACTTTATTAAACAAAGATCCAAACGACAAATTTATCCACGTGTGGGTAGATTATGATGACAACAAGTTACCATACTCGTCAAGATTTTGGCCTCACAGTATTTCTAAAGGATGGTGCGATAAGATTGAACAAATTATAAAATATGAGTAATACAGAAACCATTTTAGTACACTTACCGAGCTATAGAGACCCTGAGCTCATTCCTACAATCAAAGATGCGTTATCACACGCTGAGTATCCAGAGCGAATACATTTCGGGGTTTGCAGGCAATATAATCCTGCTGACCAATTTGATAACATAGACGAATTTAGATTAGATTCTAGATTTAAAATAATGGATGTTCCATATAAGGAGGCTTTGGGTCTACCGTGGGCCAGAGCTCAAATAAACGAAAAGCTTTTAACAGACGAGGATTTTGTTTTACAATTAGACTCTCATCACAGATTCACCAAAAATTGGGATTCAACTCTAATCGGAATGCACTCTCAAATGGAGAAGCAAGGGTACAAACCAATTATTGCTGGATATCTACCTCATTATAACCCATTTAAGGATCCGGTAGGTAGAGCAGACGTTCCTTGGCAGGCTCAATTCGCTTGTTTTTATCCTCATGGTACTATTTTTATACGTCCAGCATTGCTTTCAGGATGGGAGACTATGACAGAACCAGCTCACGCTCGGTTTTTGTCGGGTCATTTCTCTTTTGCTAGAAGCCAGTGGGCCAGAGACGTTAAGCATGATCCAGACATATATTTTAGCGGCGAAGAGATTAATTTGTCCGTAAGGTCATTTACACATGGCTATAACATTTTCCATCCGCACAGATTAGTAATTTGGCATTCTACAATGAGAGAAGAAAGAAGCGGAATGTTAAAATGGGATGATGACGGAAAGTTTGGAATTGATTGGTATAACAAACAAGAATTTGCTCGCAAAAAAATCCGTGTGCTATTCGGAGTTGAACAAGATGATTCTATTGTCTTTGGTGACTATGGATTAGGGACATCTAGAACTTTAGCTGAATATGAGGTGTTTGCTGGAGTTAATTTTAAAGAGAAGAAAGTACAGGAATATGCCTTATCAAATCAATATCCACCAACTCCAAACGACAGTCCGTGGGTTAACTCATTCTATAATTTAGTTACTGTTCACAGACATGAGTTACCAGGCAGTAATTATTCATCAATTCTTATAGCCTTTGATGACGAAGATGGAGTTGGGGTGAAATCTAGAAGCATACAAGGAAAAGAATTGCATGATTTCATTAGCACTGGCAAACCTATCCATTTCGAAGAATTTTTTACTTACACTGGTAAAAAACCAGTAAAAATGGTTGCTTGGGCAGTTCATAAAGATAAAGGGTGGGCAGAAAGAGTAGAACATAAATTGGAAATAACACATTAACTAATAGTTTATAAAGATGGTTGATTACACTATAAATTCTGAGAACTCGACTGACCATTGGATTCACTTTAACGTCAGTGGTCACAATGTTTTAGATCTGGGATGCGGCAGATGGCACACAACAAACATAGAAGAGTGCAGTCCTATATATTTTGGCAAAACAGCTAATAAGGTTGTTGGAATAGATTCTTACAGCAACGATATCACATTTTATATAAACGAAACTAAAAATAACTCAAAATTTACTTTTAATTCTGTTATATTATCTTCAGCCGATCAAGTTAGAAATTTAATAAAAGATCATTCAATAACAGCTTTAAAGTGTGATATAGAAGGCGGAGAAGTGTTACTTTTAGATTTAACTGCAGAAGATCTAACCAATATAACAGAATTAGCTATAGAATTTCATTCAGAAGATTTAAAGCAATCCTTTATTAAAAAGACAAAAGAATGGGGATTCACGATAAAGGTTAAAGCTAATTTCAAACAAACTCCAGATTTCATGGGTGTGTTATTTTGTTGTAAATAAAATCCAAACTTCGAATAATTAAAATAATGTTACAGTTTAACGAAAAACTAGCTATTTGCTATACGTGTTGCGGACCGACATACAGAAAAACAGCTTTAGAAAAAATAACCAATTTGTATTTTGACCATCCCAATTTATATTATTTTATATTAACAGATGATAAAAAATACTTTGCAGATGTGCAGCGCAAAAATCTTATAGTACACGAGCTTAAAGATTTTTATGACACATATCCAAAATTAGAGCAATATGAATCGTTTTTAGAAAGTTATGACGTTGATGATTACGCAAGAAAATTTGTAGAAACAGATTATAAATTTCCTTTTTCAACTACTCGTTTCCATCTTTTACAAGCCGCTGCATTTAACGTGCATAACATAGCCATGCTCGGAACTGACTCACATATTAACTTTGATGTATTAAAACAAGAACATCTCAACAATAAAAATATATTATATAATATGGTTTCCCGTTGGGATGTTGAATCCGAGGATGTTAAAATGAAAGTAGTCGTAAATTTACTGAACGAAAAATACAATTTAACGACAAGCTCTAAAATTAAAGTATTTGATGAGGCAGCTCGTTTATATGTTTTTTGTGATTCAACTAAAATGATGGAGCTGTTTACTATGTGGAACGATGTAGTATTCGATTTATACGATCAAAATAAAATGAATTGTTTCAGAGGATGGTATGCAATAAATGATGAATATTTATTAGGTGCTGTATATAATGTATTAGGAATAAACCAACCAGCAGATTTAAATTTAAGCCCCAAAATTTTAATAGTAAATCACAATCCACAGGTAGAAAGATTTTGGTTAGCTTAAGTTAAACGTTTTAATTAAATTAACAATTTGAAAGATTTTTTCCAATTCAATGTTCTGCATGGCAGATATCTTTGTGGGTCAATTTTAACTGATTTTAAAAACGAACTACAAAACACGTCCGTTTACTTGACTGAAGATTTAGCAATTTTTACCGTAACGGATAATCACTCAGCAAACGCAAGTACTTTAAATTCAATAAAGATAAAAAATAACAATCAAGTTAATTTTTTAAAAATTGAACACTACACCAAGTGGATTTCCAAAGTAGAAACTCTATATTTTCACATAAAAAATAATTACGACAATTTACCGAAGTATATTTTATATCTAGACGGGTTAGATACATTAATTTTGAAAGATATTATTAATCCGTCTGAATATTTAGAATTTTATGACTGCAAAATTTTATTTAACATAGAAAATCAGTATGCTGGCACGGGGTATGAACCGCTGGATCGAAATTATTTAAGTGATTTCTACAATTCTCAATATCAATCTTTTTTAGAGAAAAACAAAGAAAAATACGGCAACGTTCTTCCTTTTGGATTAAATGCAGGTGTGTTTTTAGGTGAGAAATATTATATTCTTAATTTATTGAAAGAGTGCCTTGATTACATGTCTGGGGACGTCAAAAACGGATTTCCACACGGTTGTACTGACGATCAATACGTATTTAGATATTTACATAACAAGCATTACAACATAATAAGTGCTGACATTTTTAATGTATTTTCATTTTGGGGAGGACACATGTCTATAGACAACAATTCAAATAACACATTTGCGGTCGGATACACTAAACGATTTTTGAATGATTATTTGAAACTAAAAGCAAACAGAATATAAAACAATATGTTTAATGAACAAAATATAACAAAGCGATCAAACTTAGAATCACACGATAGCATATCGTGCTATTTAAATCATGGAGCTCAGCAAAACCCGTACACATATGAATCATTTTACAATCTAATAAAAGCCATTAAGCCGTCTAGAATTTTAGAAATAGGCACGTCCATGGGAGGTTTTACTTTATTTCTCAAGATAATATGCGAAGAGTTGAATTTGATTACGACTATATTAACTAATGATATTCATTATCAACCAGGGTATAAAGTGTTAGAAACTAACGGTATACATGTTAAAATAGAAAATTTATTTAATGAAGATTATAGTCAAGTTAAAGCTGAAACAATTGAATATATTCAGCAAGATGGAATAACGCTAGTGTTGTGTGACGGCGGTTGGAAAATTGGTGAATTTAACTTATTGTCTAGATATATAAAACAAGGAGACATAATTATGGCACACGATTATGCTTCCACTCCTGAATATTTTAAAAAAACTGTTTACATGAAATTTTGGAATTGGCATGAAATACAAGACTCAGACATTCAAGAATCAGTTGCCAAATACTGTTTAGATTCATTTATGCAAGAACAATTTACACCGGCAGCATGGGTATGCAAGATTAAAAAATAATACAATATGGATTACAAAAACGTTTTTACAAACATCTACGAAAATTACGGTTTCGGGAGTAATGAGAGTAGATCAGGTCCTGGGAGCACATTAGATGAAACTAAAATTTTAAGAAAAAAAATAAAAGATCTTATTACGGCAAAAAATATTAAAACTGTAGTTGATATTCCGTGTGGAGATTTTAATTGGATGAAAGAACTAGTTTCTTCATTTGAAAGTTATGTTGGCGGAGATATAGTTAAAAAGGCAGTGGAAGCTAATACACAAAATTACGGAAACGAAACCACTAATTTTGTTGAGTTCGATTTAATTACAGATAAAATACCTGATGCGGATTTATTAATAGTACGGGATGTGTTAGGTCATCTTCCGTTAGAAAACAGCAAGCAGGTTATTCACAATATATTAAATTCAAATTGTAAATACCTACTAAGCACTACATGGGCTAAAAAGATAGATGATCACACGTGGACGTCTTGCAAATCTGGAGAGGTTCACAGAGAAAATGAAGGTGTTGAATACGGCAGGTTTTATCCAGTCAATTTAATTGCTTCCCCATTCAATTTTCCTGAACCTGATGCCTATTTAGAAGAAGATGTAAGAGTTGATGGGTTCGAAAACGGAAATAGAAAAGTTCTCGCGTTTTGGGATTTAAATAAAGTTAGAGAAAGTTGTGTGTTGCCTGAGCCAACTTCAATAAACAACATACAAAATAAAAATCTAACGATCGTTACAGGTCTGTGGAATATAAATCGTCAAGGAAGAGATTTTTCTCATTACATAGAACATTTTAAAAATTTACTAGACACACCTGCCAACATGTTTATTTATATTCCTAAAGAATATGAACACTTAGTTTGGGAAAAACGTTCGAGAGAAAATACTTCCGTTAAAATTTATGAGCTAGAAGATATACGGAATATGTATGCTCCGTTTTGGAATAAGACTCAAGAGATTAGAACTAATCCGTTATGGTACAATCAAACAGGAGAAGGAGGATGGCTATCGAATAGTCCTCAAGCATCTTTAGAATGGTACAATCCGATTGTTCAATCAAAGATGTTTTTACTCAACGATGTCACGATTTGGAATCCGTTTAATACTGAATATTTTATTTGGATAGACGCTGGTATAACGAATACTGTAGGCAAATCATATTTTTCAGAACACAGAGCTCTTGATAACATAATTTCACATCTCGATACATTTTTGTTTTTAAGCTATCCGTATGAAGCAAATACAGAAATTCATGGATTTGATTTTAATGCAATGAATCGTTATGCAGGGAAAAAAGTCGAATATGTATGTCGAGGCGGATTGTTTGGCGGAAGAAAAGAAATAATAAACCAAGCTAATGGGTTGTATTACTCAATGCTAGATAAGACCCTTAGAGGAGGGTTTATGGGTACTGAAGAGAGCGTTTTCACTCTTATGTCATATGTTGAGCCAGAGAAATATAGACGATATGCTTTAGATGGTAACGGCTTAGTTGTCAAGTTTGTCCAAGCGTTAATTAATAATGCGGTTGCATTAGAGTCTATACCGAACGACAGAGTTGCTCTTATACGTAAGAGCTTAGACACATCTAAATTAAAAACGTCGCTGTATATGCTCACGTTTAATTTTCCTCAACAAGTAAGATATACACTTGAAAAATATAAACAGCATCCTGGGTTTTTAGATAAAACAAAGAAATTTTTAATTGATAACTCTAATAACGAAGAGGCAATAAAAGGAAACGAGCAGATATGTAAAGAGTATGGTTTTGAACATATTGTTACTGGAGAGAATTTAGGGATTAATAGAGGCAGACTCAGAGCAGCAGAACATTTCGATCAAACCGACAGTGATTACTATATTTTTCTTGAGGATGACATGGGCATGTTTTCCCCTGAAAACACAGGGTTTTGCAGAAATGGATTTAGGAAATATGTACCTAATTTGTTCGACAAAATCCATAAGATAATGCTTAAGGATGAATTTGACTTTTTAAAGCTGACCTTCACTGAGGTTTATATGGACAATCATTTGCAAGTTTCATGGTATAATGTTCCTCAGCATGTTAGAACAGAATTGTGGCCACACTACGATAAATTACCAGTACAAGGACTCGATTTAAATTGCCCACGAACAATTTTCAATAAAATTGATGTTGTTGATGAGCTAGCTTATATTGATGGGGAAATTTATTATGCCAATTGGCCTATGATTGTAGGTAAAGAAGGAAACAGAAAGATGTTTTTGGACACAAAGTGGGGACATCCTTATGAACAAACTTGGATGAGTCATATGTTTCAAGAGACCAGAAAAGGCAATTTGCGACCAGCAGTACTTCTTGCTAGTCCTATTGAACACAACAGAATAGTATATTATAAGCCAGAGGAAAGAAGAGAAAATTAACAAGAGGTTCCCCTAATTTACAGGCTATCTCTATAATACTGCATAACTAATAACCCGCTTTAATACAGGGTAAATTAAGCTTTTTTGATAAGTATAAATGTATGTTTACTATTATACTTGGATTCAGCGCTTTTTTTGTTGCTTTGTGCGGAGCTTACTTTTCCGTAATTGGTATTGCCTCGTTATTCTCAGGAAGTTTTTTTCAAGTTGCTGTTATGGCATCTTCTTTAGAACTAGGAAAACTCGTAGCAACTTCGTTTCTGTATAGATATTGGAAAAATACTTCCTTTTTTCTTCGTGCTTATTTGTTAACAGCTATCTTTACGTTAATGGTAGTTACGTCTGCAGGTATATTTGGGTATCTTTCAGCTGCCTATCAAATTAATAGTTCAAAATTTAGTCAAATTAATTCGCAAATTACACTAATAGAAAGTCAAAAAAGTACATTAGATGTAGAAATTAATCAAAATCAACAGCGAATTGAAACATTAAACCGCATCAGAATAGATCAAGAAAAAAGAGTGCAGGAGGCTGGAAATTACAAATTGCCTAGAGAACAAGCATATGACGCAATTAAAAAAGCAGACAATGAAATTCAAGTATTAACACAAAGAAATCAAGAAGTACAACAACAAAAATCTGAAAAGGACAGCAATATTTTACAACTTTCTAGTGAAATTAACAAAACAAAAGACATAGGAACATTTAATTTTGTAGCAGAAGCAATTAACAAGCCTCTCGATTTTGTGGTAATTGCGTTTATTTGTATTTTAATTTGTGTGTTTGACCCGCTAGCTGTTACACTTTTATTAGCATTTAATATTGCATTAAAACGTAAAGAAACAGCATTAAACCCCATTAAAGCAGAACAATCCGCAACACAACCAATCTCTACGCCTGCTCTGACTCCTGTTCCTACTGTAGATTCAATACCTACAGAAAACCAACTATCAACTGGAGACGTAAGCGAAGAAGTCTTACCTGAAGGTATTAAATCATCTTCACAAATCTCGCCAGAGCCAACTTCTCGTATTTGGTTCTCGCCAGAAGTAAATAATAAAGATTAAAGGATTACTTGTCCACAAGTGCCGAAAGAAGATCGATAATAGTAGAAAGTTGCTTTGAAATTTCTATTGGATATACGACTTTAGCAAACATCGGTCTATCTACATCGTTCTCTACAGGAATCCAGGAGAATGTTTCAGCCATTCCTGGATTATAGGTTAGAGGATTTCCTGGTGTGCTTGTAAGAATTGGAGTAAGAGTGGCCATATTCTTATTTAATTGTTTTCAATTATTTTCGTTGAACTCCAACAGAAACTATGTATGATCAAAGCATGATTACAAAAGCAGAACTGAAAACGCTCCTCAAAAAAGAAATCCTCAATATCAAATTTAAAAAAATAAACGGAACAGAACGTCTGTTGTGTTGCTCGTTAAAGACAGATCTTCTTCCATCTCAAGAAAACAATCATAATCCGAAAGAAAAAAAGCAAAACAGAACAGAAAATGAAGATGTACTTTCTGTTTGGGATTTGGAAAATAAGGCATTTCGTTCGTTTCGAATTAATTCAATAATTGATTATTGTTCTGTTACTGAAGGGTATGAGCTTTAATTTAATCTAGTTAAAAAGAAGACCTCAACCAATCTCAGCAAAGTGCTGTTACTCAGTTAACAGCACTTTGCTGTCTGTTCATATTCTGATTGTTTTTACACGTTTGTTGTGTTTGAACCGCTAAGTTATTTCAATGAAATATATACCGAAGTATATCTCATTTCATTATTTTTTTGTATGTAGTTTTAATCCGTTTTAAATAAAAAACAACCAATCTACCTTGATATTTACAGGGTTTTTTAAGCAAGTCGGTGCAAACTCTGATATTTACAGGGTTTTTTTAAGCAAATCGGTGCAACCCCTGATATTTACAGGGTCTTTACGCCTAAAAAAAAATTGTTTTTGATTAAGTAATATTGTTGCAAATGACTGCAACATCAAACTACAAAATACATTAAAATTATGGCATACAACACAATCCTCATTAAACGCCGTACTACTGGTGAAGCTGGTGCTCCTGCAGCACTCTCTGGTGGTGAATTGGCATTCAACGAAGTAGACTCAGTATTATACTATGGTTCAGAAAATGGCGTAATACCTATTGGAGGCGACGGTCATTTTGCAACTGACGCTAGCGTCAGCTCGATCTCAGCCGATCTCCAAACGGACATAACATCTATTGATGTAAGAGTTACTCAAGAAGTTGCTACGCTAAACACAACTATTCAATCTGTATCAAGCACTCTTGATGCTAAAATCGATGCGCAAATTGCTGCAGTTATCGATATGGCTCCAGATGCGCTTAATACTCTTAATGAATTAGCTTCTGCTTTAGGCAATGACGAAAACTTTGCTACGAATCTCGTTAATACGATTAATAGTGTTAATTCCACGATGGATTCAATCTCATCGTCTTTGCAGTCGGATTTAGACGGTTTAGCCTCAGATTCGTCCGCAGCATTAGTTAGCCTTTCAGCTGAGATCAAAAGCGATCTTTCAACTGAAGAAGCTGCTCGTATAGCTGCCGATTCAGCCTTAACTACTACAGTTGAGTCTGTCTCTTCTACGCTTGATTCAAAAATTGATTCTGAAGTAAGCACTCTCGATTCTAAGATTGACTCAGAAGTTGCTACACTTGAAGCATCAATTGCTTCTGAAGTAAGCACTCTTGACTCAAAAATTGACTCAGAAGTTGCAACACTTGAAGCATCGATTGCTTCTGAAGTAAGCACTCTTGAAGCATCAATTGCTTCTGAAGTAAGCACTCTCGATTCTAAGATTGACTCAGAAGTTGCTACACTTGAAGCATCAATTGCTTCTGAAGTAAGCACTCTCAACACAACAGTCGCATCTGTTTCTAGCAACATACAATCACAAATTGATAATGTTCTTAGTAATGTTGACGCTGCTGCGCTTGATTCCTTAACTGAAATCGTTTCAGCTTTTCAATCTGCTGACAGCGATATCAATGGTGCTATTACTAGTCTCGCAAACTCTGCTTCAACATCATTAGCTTCAGTTTCTGCTAGTCTTGATTCAAAAATTGACTCAGAAGTTGCAACAATTGAAGCATCAATTGCTTCTGAAGTAAGCACTCTCAATACTGCCGTATCTGCAGAAAGTGGCCGTGCAATCGCTGCTGAAGCTAGTCTCGCATCTGACTTGTCAGACGAAGTTAGCCGTGCTACGACAGCTGAAGGCGTTCTTGATTCAAAAATTGACTCTGAAGTTGCTACACTTGAAGCATCAATTGCTTCTGAAGTAAGCACTCTTACTGCTGCTGTATCTGCTGAAGAAGGCCGCGCAATGGCTGCTGAAGCAGCAATTGCTTCTGACCTAGCTGACGAAGTTACCAATCGTGGCACTGCTATCAGCGATTTAACATCAACTGTTGCTTCTATCTCAGCTGGTCTGGTTTCAGACATTGCTGATGAAGCTTCAGCTCGTGCTACTGCTGATTCAGACCTCAATTCGTTAATGGTGTCCGTTTCTTCTACTCTCGATTCAAAGATCGACAGCGAAGTTTCAACACTCAATTCAACGATTTCTGGTGTTGCAAGCAACATACAATCACAAATTGATAACGTTCTAAGCAACGTTGATGGAGCAGCTCTCGATTCCTTAACTGAAATCGTTAGTGCGTTTCAACAGGCTGACAGCGATCTTAACGGTGCAATAACAACACTCGCTAATAACAGTTCAACGACAATATCTTCAGTTTCATCTGACCTCCAAGGTCAACTTGATTCAGAAGTTAGCCGTGCAACAGCTGCTGAAGCAGCAATTGCTTCTGACTTAGCTGACGAAGTAAGCACTCTCAATACAACTATTAATAACGAAGTTGATGCTCTTGAAGCAACAATCAGTAATCTCAATACATATGTAGACACTAACTTCTTAAACCTTACTGGTGGAAGTATTTCTGGAAACTTAGATGTTTCTGGAACTATTACTGCTGCTAACGGCGTTGAGATTTCAGTAAACAATGATGAAACAGCAACATTGTTTGTCGGCGCTGGCGTAGTCGGTGTTAACACAGAAGCTCCTACCGAAGCGTTAGACGTAATCGGTAACGGTAAGTTTTCTGGCACAGTCGAAGCAGCTGAACCTACATTAGCTTCTCACGTTGCAACCAAAAATTACATTGATAATCTCATGTTAATTTTGGATGGCGGAACGTTCTAAGAAAAATCAAATTAAGCCTAGGAGCAGGTCTCCTGCTCCTAGGTTTTTTTCTACACTCTATAAAAAATATGGCTAAAGGAAATAACGCTCATAAAAAAGAAACAAAAAAACCTAAAAAAGAAGGTTCTAAATCTTCCAGAAAAGGTGCAAACAAAAAGAAAAAATAAAAGATTATGCCAACAAACAACGAAAATAGTTATTATTCGGGCGCAAAAATTCAAGGAAACACCAAAGTTCAAGGTAACGTAAAATTCCTCGATCCTATGGGATACAACTCATAAACTCGGAAAAAAACACCTGGCGGGTATAATTATTAATATATGTTAATAGTTATACCCGTTTCCGTTTCTGACGCAAAATTAATTGAAGACTTTTCAGCTTGTCTTAATCATTTTGGACCATATTCTACTCACGAACTTCTCGTAGTTTCCAGGCCGACAGATGCTAGCCATGCGGTAGCTCTTTTAAATAAAATTAAAACCAAATTTAAAACATCTGATATATATGCTTTTCCAGAAGACGGTAAAACAGGGTGGCCTCAAGGTCCAAACTTTTATTGGCAAGAAACAATAAAACACTTAAAATACCAAAGAAAAACAAAATTGCCTTGGCTTTGGATGGAGCTTGACATGACTCCGTTAACACGTAACTGGATAAATATTTTAGAACAAGAATATAAACAATGCGGCAAATACTGCTTAGGGTGGACTCAAGACACCACGACTCTTACGGACGATGGGATTATTGTTCCGTTAACTAAACATTTAGTTGGAGCTGCTGTATATCCGCCTGACATTGATGTGTGTTGTACAATCTGGAAATACGTCGACAGATTAGCAACTGCATTTGACGTATTGTGCCAAAACGAGCTAGTGCCAAACACTCACCATTCTAATTTGTTTCAACATTGCTTTAGGACACAAAATTATAAAGAGTTTTCACCAAACTGTATTAAAGGAGAGGACCATAACGAATTTCCAGATGGATTGAGATTTGACTTTCCGATTGATTCAAATGCAGTAATTCATCACGGTTGTGATGACGGTTCACTGGCAAGATTGTTGATGTCAAAAGATTCTTAACATAAAAACAACAAAAGGTTTGTGTGTTATATAAGTATTCAAATGGAAGAAATTAGAAAATATACCACGATTTTAATTAAAAGAAGAGTTTCTGGAGAACCTGGTCCACCAACAATGATCAAGAGTGGAGAATTAGCTATGGATGAAACTACAAACACATTATATATTGGGACAACGAATACTACAAATATTTCCGGAGAAAATACAGTAACAGATTTAGGAAAATTCTAAGTTATCAATAAATACTACTATGCCGCCAGAAACTATTAGTATAACTCAACACTTTAGGACATCAGTCTCTGGAAGAACGCCAGCATTATCTTCGATAAGAGAAGGAGAACTAGCGATCAATATTGCGGACGGTAAGATTTTCTTAAAAAATCCCGTTAATGAGTTAGTGTCCTTTTATAATCACTCTTATTACGAAGATGTGATGACAATTGTACGCACTAATTCTGCTGCATGGATTAATGGAGTTAGTGACGTTGTTGTTAATATGGACTCTGCTTTATGGAAGACTGATTTTGTAAATAATGCAAATTATATAGGAAAAGCCCTGACAGGCACGTCGGAAGACGAGTCTGAGTGGCATATTAAAAAAATAACACTAAATACAGCAGGAAGTGTAATATCTACGACAAGCGCATCAGCCGTGTCATGGAATGATAGATTAACTGCCAATTACACATAATTACACAATACATGCAATCTTTATCACTCAATAGTCGACATGAAGTAGAATATGCTGTTTATTGCGCTTATTTGGCTGTTCTACAGCCTTTTATAACGACAGAGGGGTTGTTTAGCAGATTAGTTAAATATGTTTACGAAGAGTTACAAAACCACATTAAGGTGAAGGGTCTTTAATCATGGCTAATATTTTAGCATCACAAAGTGGAAATTGGTATAATACTTCAACATGGGTAGGAGGAGTAATTCCCAATTCCGATGACGAGGTTTTCCTTAATAATAAAACAATAACAATAGACTCTGACATATATTGTTTGCATATCTCAAATAAAGCACAAAACTCAGCAGCTGCTGGAGGATCGCTTATTGTCACTTCTAATGTTAATTTAAATGTTGGTACATTAACAACCACATTTGTTGTTCCGCTTTCTTCAAATGATTTTCCTATTCCAAGTGACGTGAGATTTGGAGTTTCTTATGCTGGTGGAAGCGTAACCGGAAGTTGCAACGTACCATCTGCTAGTTCCGTTTCTTTTAGCGTTCCAATCGATGATACTGTTGGTTTGGCTATTCTTGATGCCTCAACGCTTTGGTCTTTTGATGTGAACAGTCTTCCTTCTACAGGAATTGGTGGTAGATTAAAAAATTGTGCGACAGTAGAAGCAGTTGGTGCTCAAATAGCTGCATTTTTACCTTAAATTATAGCAGTTTCAATTTAATAATGTAACAAGCGTCAAACAATACAAAGAGACGCTACAAATGATCGTTTAAATCCAGCCAAAATTTTGTACTGTCTCTTGAGTAAAGCGATTAATTCGGCGTAAATACTGATGAACATTTTTGTAGTTTCCTCTGTAAAGAACTACCCAGAGAGCAGCATTTCCAGTAGCTGTTATTATGTGTTTTGTTTTTGACATAATAATAACAGCAGCCAAAAACCAATAAGCATGCGTGGTTCTTTCTGATTGCAATAAGGAAAAATGAGGACCCAGGTTGTTCTCACGAGATATCATAGCAAGTTCGTTGATGGAAAAACTGTTATTAAACCTTTGCTTAAATGCTAATGCAAACTCCAACTCATCAGTTTGTATAAAAAATCGTATATTTGGATTTTTTTGTGAGATCTCGTCAGCTTTATCAAAAAACTCTTCGTAGCTAGCCAGTCCAGCTTCAGTTCTCTTGTCGGTTCCTCTATAATATACTGTGCATGTGTTTTCGTAGTCTATTAAATAGGTTTTTTCAATTGTGTTGATAATCTCTTTTATAGTAGCGCTAGGAGTAAGGTATGCGTCAATATATAAGCTAAGTTCACTTAAGTTGAGTTTTTTATATTGAGCTTGATGAGCTCTCTGATAAAAATAACAGCCGCCTTTCGAAACACTATCAATTTGAATGTTTGATATACACTTTTGTTCGAAACATGCCTTCATTAAGTCTTCGTTAAGGTTCTGGGGGTTATGTTTGTATACTGGAAATAGAGCCAATCCGTCTAAATAACTTGGCAATTTTTTGTTTGTGTCAACAAAGTTTAATATTGACTTTAGTACAAAAGAACAATTAGAAAAAAACCCATGATTGCCTCCTTTGCAAAAGAGCTGTATTGTATCATTACATGTCTTAGCTTTAAATGCCATGATGTTATTTGAATTGGGATTTTACGCGTGGTAGAATAGAGGTTGCACAGAGGCATTCATAATAATTAAAAGAATCCTCCGTCTATACGATTTAAATTCACGTCGTTTACATCTGATGTATATACAATCATATCTTCTGGATTAGCAGACGTAGACAACATAAACGTATCGATATTATCTCCACTATTTGGGACACGTGAAGTAAGCGTTCTCAATAAAATATCTGGAGCATTTTCTGCGTAAAATTTGGTTTGATCTACGAGTTGTTGAACTAAAGCTCTATCAGCTTCCGTAAAGGCGACTCGAGGAGGTTGGGGAATAAACTCTTGACTTTCTGGAGGGACATAGTGGTTTTCCTCTGTTGCTCCACCGTAATATCCATAAACAGACGACTTATTTTCAGCCATTATATAAAACCTCCATCTATTGTATTTAAGTTTAGCAAGCTACTATTTTCAATGGCAAACAATATTGTGTCTTCAGGTTTTGACGACGTTGATGCCGTAAAGGTATTCGTACTTAGTGGGTCTGTATATGTATTTGGTGCAACCACTATATCTGGCGTAATTTTTACTGCTGCTTTAGCTAAATCTAACAATGACCTAAAACTTTCTTCTGACACTGTCTGAGTCGAAGAGTATGGGCCAGGAACTGCGCTGAGTGAAGTAACTGTCAAGTCAGTTGGACAGGAAGGAGGGTTTGGTTCAACGTAGTGATTCAAGTTTCTGTCTAAAAACGCGTTATCTTTATCATAGTAATCATATATACACTTTGCTGAGTTTTGAACGGAATCTGGATACGGTTGGAATAGTTCTTCAGGATTCTCTCCTCCTGCAAGTCTTCCATAATCTCCGCCATCGCTGACTTGCTTGTTATTAGGACCGACATCGACACCAGGCTCGTATGAATATTCATACCGTTTACACTTTAAATACCACACATAATGACCGATTAAAGCATTGGTCATTTGCAAATACTCATCATCTCTCTCAGTTATTTCGTATACAGGAGCACTTCTTCCGCCAGGACGATCTGCTCCGTATTCGGTTAGTCTTATTAGATCTCCAGCTTTTGGTTCAGAACCACAACCAAACTGTTCATAGTATGAAGAAATGTGTATAACAGCAGTCATATCACAATCAGCCATGATACCAAACTTAGACAACATCAAAGAATCGTTTGTAATGTCTGTCAACATTACCACTTCAGGAGTTTTTATAAATAAAGAAGTTGGATCTTCACCATAAACAAAGTTGTGTGCAGTCAATCCATATCCATTAGAATAGTAGTCAACAGTAGTGCCATAATGCTCTATTTGTTCTTTCCACCATTTTGAGTAGTTTTCTCTCTCATTTGCGTTGTTATTTTTATTTAAATAACGAACTTTATCTGTAGTTACTTTAAGCATGTTTTAACCCTGAAGGTAACTTAATCCATTTGTGTATAGCAATATCATAAACTGCTTTATATTCAGGATGATCTTTGATATTTCTTACTGTTGGTATGTATATAATTGGTCGTAACGTACCAGAAGCTAACCTTCCACTTATATTGTTAAGTGTTTTTAAAATCACTTCAGAGAGCATTCCTTCGATATCCAAATCCATTATTGTTTTATTGAGAATTATTAATACTTTTAAGGGTTTTGTTCGGTCTTTGTTTCCAGGAATTAATGCATCACCAACCAATACGTATTTCTCGATTCTCTGTTGTTGCTCCCCGCAAAAAAACTCCAGATCGTTTATAATCTGAGCATTAATTCGCGCATGTAATATTGGAGGCTCTCCTGTTTCAGGAAAATAAAAGACATTCGGATCCAAACTGTCCGGAGAAATTGTAGGTTTACCTAAAGTCAGATAATCTCTAAGCTTTAGTTCGGATTTTTTTTCCATATCTTTATTTATTAAAAACCAAAAAAAAAGCCTCGGAAACTCCGAGGCTTTTTAAACTTATAAATAACGTTATTCTAAATTATTTAAGAAAATCACCTTTTTTGACAGTGGATTTTACTTCTGCTGATTTAGATACTTTTGTGGAAAGATTTTTTGGGTTGGGGTTATTTTTGAATTTTCCAACATATGCTTTACCACCTTTTGGAGCAAGTTTTCCAACCTTATTTTTTTTGCTTGTTAATTGTTTTCCTTTTGAATCGGAAAGGGCCTTTGGCTTGTCGACTGACTCTTTAGTAACGGAAGGCTCTTCTTCTGTAGAGAACTCTGTATCAAAGTCTTCGTCTGAATATTCTTCGTCTGAATTTTCTTCATCAGAATCTTCTTCCTCTTCTTCAAGGCCTTCGAGTTTAGATAGGATCGAATCAAGCTTTGATTGTAATTCTCTCAGATCAGAAACTAAATCAGCCTCAGACTCTTCAGACTCTTCTTCGGAAGATTCGTCTTCAAGAGGCTCATCGTCAGACATTACATCATCAGATAAGTCACCTTCAGGTGCAGAAGCAAGTGTAGCTTCGTCTTCATTCTCTAGTTCTTCGATAAGGGTTTTTTTAAATAGTGTTTCAAATGCGCTCATAGTAAAATTTTCGTGTTGTCTAATATATTTATTCTTCTTGGTGTATTTTTCTTCAGATGATTCTGAGTTTTTTTCTTTTTTTGAATCTTCCTTAGATTTTTCTTCGTCATCCCCTTCTGGAAACGCACTTTCTGGGGTCTCAGTCTCTTCTGGCTCGTCAGAAGACTTAGGTTTAGCTGGAGCACTTCCCTTAAATTTTCCTTCTTTGGAATATTGAGTTGCTGTTTCAGAACTGGTTGAAATTTTGTATGATGGTCCTTTTGCTATAGAGGCTTTTTCCGGTCCACTTACCACCTGAGGTTTTGAACCAAATGCATCTTGGTTTTGTTTGAGCGAACCTACTTCACTCTGCGAAGGATTCGTTAAATCTTGTTTATTCTGAGCTTCAGAAATGAGTATTTGTTCGTATAGTGACGACAACGGATTTTTCATGTTAATTTTATTTATCTAATTTTCGGTTTTTTTCTACCATATAAGAGAGTTTAACTCGATTTTGGTAAAACATAAGACACTAATGTTTTCAAGTTTGTCCACATCTGAGTAGACAATCTATTTATAACTGAATTAACAACTAACTCATTCTGTCCAATAACTAGATCTTCTTTCATGAATGTTGCTGTACCTAGCTCAGTTGCTTCAGTTATTCCAGAGAAACTCAAAGAATTTCTTAATAATTCAGTATTATCCCAAAGTTTATGAAACGATTTCATATATGTTGCCGGCTGAATATATTCGTTTTTATCTATTAATACGTCAGACAGACTCCAGTACAGTTCTGTATTGAGTGAAGATTTATGAACAACTTCCATTCTATCTGCATATTTCAATACTTTGTCTTTAACAGAAACGTATACATTATTTTCAATATCGTGAATAACATCATTAAACCCAGTTAGCATCTCCTCATTATTACAAACTAAATCTTTAATTAAATTTCCAAATAATACACCGTTTCTAAAATATTTTATTACTCCAACATCATGGGTAATATAACAAATTTCTCTGTTATTAGAAAATACAAGTTTTTTAGGATTTTGAACATCAGACGACAGTAAATACTCTCGAACAAATATATTGTCTGAGTCATATACCAATACTCGGTCTTGGATTAAAACATGTAATTCGCCTCGGCTATCAGTCGCAATACTTAAAGGGGGATTTATTTGAAACCGCTCATCGATAAATGTGTCTTTATGCTTTCCTGAAGAAGTATATGTTTTGATACACTTGTTTCCAGTATCAGCAATTATGATCTCTAGATCATCTGTTATGTGTAGATCTTGTGGATTTTTAAATCCGTATGGATTAGAAGCTGATCCAAGCTTTCCCCAAGATTCTGACAACAAAATAGCGTCATTCGGTCTTATACTAAGTACTGATACTCTCGGAATACCTGAATCCAATACATACAGCAAACTCTCTCTGCTCAGTTCCATTTTCACTATTTTAGAAAATACAAAAATCTCATCTGCAAAAGTGTGTTTTGCTAGTGTTACAGGAACATCTGCATTATCTAGTACGAGAACTTCCGTTTCTCTTGCAATCACATATTTTCCTTGATTTGTTACAGCAAAGCTAATGATTGAACATTCAGGTGTTGCACTACAAAAAGGCTTTGGGAACAATGCTTTATCTAACGTTGATGTATGCCATTTACCAATTGGGCATGTTAGTGTGATTTGATTCAATTCACAGGGCTCATATTTCCATTTTTTATTGTATGATTCACCAGACAACGCAGAACGCCACGTTACAAATAAATCGGATTTTTTTCTGGTTCGTGATGACCATTTCCACTCTATACAATATTTCTGAATACAGAACGGATCAACCACAGAATTTATGCATGTATTGTCATTCCATACTAATTGTTCGGGTTCTGGTTGATCAATAGTTGCTTCAGTGACATACTTTGACCACTGAGTAGTAGTAATTATGTTCGAAAAACACTGTAGATCACTCCAAGCATACTTATCACTACCCAACCACCCCAGAAACACGTCATTCTTAGTATATACAGTCGTGTGATTAAATACGCTTTCAATTAAATTGTAAATTTCCGAAATTATGCAATTCACGTTGTCTGCAATTGTCCAGTCATTTGGTGCAATCAGAGGAACTGCTGAAGATGCATAAGAAAAGGTTACCGGCGAGCTTTCCGTTCTGTATTCTTGAGGACTTTCCTCTGTGAATATCGTATTGATAGATTCTACTACATCAACAATACCCTCAAACGAATTTTCAATTACTTGTAATTCGTTTGTATTTGTATTTAGAAATGTCATTTCAACAAAAATGGTACGTTTCCCCAGCTTTGTAAAAGAAATGCTTTGCGGAAATTCTAACATTTCTGGATCAATCACATATTTTTTGTTATTGTCGTCAGTCCTCAGAGAGATTGAACTCAATTCCAATACAACATCAGCATAAATTCTAATACTGTTAATTACAAGTTCCGTTGATTTTTCAACAAAATAATTTGATATGAATAATTCAGCAAACGGAATAGGTAGTATTTGAGTTATTGCTTGGTGCTGTTCGATGTGAGCATTGCGTGGAATCCAATCACCTGGGGGATATATAAATTCTATTCTAGAAGCTGATGAAACCGCTAACGTAACAGTAGTCTTTTCTCCTAGAGGAACATAAAGTGGCATTAAAGATTCACCAACGACTGTTTCACTATATGTTAACGGAAACTCATATATACTAATATCACTTAGTGCACGTGTCTTGTATGACCAATCACCAATTTTTGAAAACTCCTTAATCTCCCAAGTAGTACTACTGAGAGTTGAAGTAAGAATCTTAGAACTGTTTGAGTTTTTTATTATAGATGCTTTAAATTTTTGATGAGTGCGGTTTAACGGTAAAGCAATTTCATTAGATACGAAAGGAGAATTAAATATATATAAATTATCTGAAGGATATGGTTTTACACGTATAGATCCACAAGTTCTATCTCCACTTACTGGTAAGCCGTCAGTATTTAAAGAAGTAGCAAAAAACGGATAAAAAGATTTTTCACCAGTAGTGTCATCATATTGGACCACTGGGCCGCCTTGCTCGATCTCACCATTGGTAGCATATACGCTAATAGGTATTAACAAATTACTTTCACTCGCAGAAGATATTTCAACAGTGGCGGTGTTTGTATTTCCAATTGTTGTGGCAGAAATCTGAGAATTTGCTGACAGATCACTAAAATTGTTACCTATCAACCATGTAATAGTTGTTGATGATGATGGAGCATTTGTTGCTTTTGCAGAAAGCTTAATTGTTTCAGTATGACCTTCACCATAAAAATAAACACCAGGAGAATCAGCATACCAATTAGTATCATCCAATGTCTTTAATACAGCTTCATTTTCATCTATATAATGTTGAGGATACGCAATAAACGAAACTGTCGGGAATTGACTCACGAACTTAGATGATAAACTCAACGTGTGAAGCAGCGTTCCGTCTCCGTCTTTAATTGTTACATTAACAGAAGAAACGCAAGGGTTTGTTCTATCAAATGTTAATTGTTGTCCTGTAATTAAATTAAACGATTCATCGTTTCCGTCATTAAGATTGTATGTTGCGGAATACCGAGCGGGAATGGGTAGAGCCGTATCAGCAAACTTGATTTGTGCTAAAACGGTAAAAGAGCTAGTGCTAACTTCTCTATAAAAAAGCCCTTCACTGTTTGTGTGCTCATAGTTTAAAAAAAGATTTAAAGACATTTAAAGTAATTATGTAAATGCTTAACTTATCCACTGAAAATTTAATAAATCAGTATATGCAGGTTTTTGTTCGGTTACGAGTGCTTTGATTTCTTCTTCTATTAAACGTTGAGTAGTAGGATCAGTCACTTGAGTCCCGTGTAATTTTATGTTAAACATTTGCGATTTTGCTCCAGGAAGCTTGTGTTTAAAAAAGCGATTTATTTGCTCTACATATTGAGTCATCGGCATCGGAACTTGCCAAAATAAATCCTCACCAACCGCACTTGCATTAATAAACGCCTTTAAATCATATGGATTAAAAGCATAATTAAACACTCTGATATCACTGATCTTCCCGTTAAAAATCCCGGATACATATCCAATCTCTTTATTTAACCCGAATTTATATCCAGCTTCTATTCCTATAAAAAAAGCATTTTGATATATATTTGTGATTCGTTGATTGCCTTTTAATACTATTTGTCCAACTTTCTCAGCGTTTATAAATAGCTGCAATGTTTTATTTTTAAAAATTACTGAAAAATGCTGCCAGCTATTCAAAGTCCAGTCTGTAATCGATGTAGAGAATATAGACGTTTCGAATACAGGAATAAGTTTAGAGACATCTCGATGTGAAATTTTTAGTTTTAACTGCGGTTGATTTGCAATAGGATTAGTGGAGTTTATTGTGCGGTTTCGCTCATATCCAGTCATATCCCCTAATGCATTAAATGTCGAATTTTCTTCAGTTTGCTTTTGTTGTTGTAATTGGTTGTAATCAAGTAGATCTATCAACTTAACTCTACTCTTGACCAATCCAGTTAAATCGCATGAGTATAATACTTGCTCATCGGAGTATAATACAAGACCGCTCCACGATGTCGTATTTTTCTCTCTAATATATTTTTTAAAAAACGTAATGGTTTTTATTGCATCAGATGCTCGTTTAACAGTACCCACAGTAAATGTTGATGATTCCATTGTTACTGGATCGATAATATCGATAATATTTTCTCCGTGAGCGACCCACAATTTGTCGTCCGGACTTACTGCTAAAGTCGTGGCTATATCATCAAACACATAGACTCGCTTATCGTTTTTATATAGACAACCGTCTCTTCTCTCTAGAGACCATTTATCAGATTCGATAAATTTCACATCATAAACATCCGAAACCAACTCAAATTTGGCGTCTCCTGATAGCGTATAGCTAAACGCTCCAACAACATTTTTCGTATTGTTTGGTACAGACCACAAGAAATTCAAGTTTTTATCAAAATGGTAGTATCCTTCATTTGTAATGATATATATTGAGTCAGTTGGTCCACAAAGCACTTGCTTTGGTTTTTCATATTGTCCCGGAAATACAAAAAAGTTAGAACGGTTATTTAAATTTTTTGTAGTGCTTAATACGTTTCCTGTATGATCAAATTTGTAAATTCCAGCAGCTCGGTCATTATTACATACTATTAACTCTCGTTCAGAATTAATTACAAAGCAACTTGGTGGAGCTAAAATTGATTGTGCACCCGACACAGCCTTATCCAAATATCCTTCTAAACCTTCGTTAATAAACAATAATCTACCATACGTAGTTTCAGGTATTACAATAAACGGAAACGATTCTAAAGTATCAATAAAAATTCCTATTCCTTCTCCTGCTACAGAATAATTTCCAAACAATTGTGTACTAACGTTTGTTTGCCAATTTTCAGAATGAGCCCAAAACGACCAAGTAAATTCTTGTTCTGTAGTATATGAAGATGCCCACTCAGACTGAGCAACCACGTTGTAGTTGTGGTTAAAATTTATCGAAGGTGCCATCACCAAAGGATTAGTTAAAGCTGGAGAATATAGCGTATCATTAGGAGCTTTAGACGATACTGTAACGCGGACTTTATTTGTAGACTCATCTACATTTTCATTTCCCCAATTTTTTAAATGCAGACCGAGATATTGACTGCTAACCCCTTCAAATGAAGTTAGTAATTCAGCTGCTGTTTGATCGCCTACGTGGAAATATTTATAAAGAACCTGAGGTTCAAACACCAACGTTGAAGGAATATCTTCAAAAGTTGGGTTATGATTCTCATATGTAGGAAGTTTATTTAAATCTTGTTCAGCTTGTTCATAAACAAATCGTCCTGGATTATAAAATCTATCTACCCATCCAACCAGGCCAGTTTTTACATCATATTTTAACCAACTGCAAAACCACGTACCGTTTGCAGGACCTCCTCCAGTAGGATTATCATAAGGAGTATATCCCCCTTCAATGCTAAATGACGGATTACCGTAAGGAGTAACATCTCCATAGCTTTTGAGATTTTTAAAAATTCTATCAGAAGCAGCAGGAAATGTCCCAGCAGTTGCTCCGTTGGTTATTAAGCTAGACTCTGATAAGCGGATTGGCGTAGCATATACTGGAACGTGAAAAAACGTTTCTTGGTCTTTTTTGAATACGATCTCTCGCTCATTATATCGATACCCCAACAGTACCTTTTCTGACCCATCGGTCCTATTTTTATTTACGTATAATTTGTTGTAAATGCGCTGTTTCATTGTGAGCTTAACGAGGAGTTAAATGTACCTGTTGATGTGAAGTTTGTTTTTAATACAGCCATGTTTACTCCAACATTTGTTGTTGTTTGAGTTTGAATAACAGGAAAATCAAATAATATATTTGTGTTCTGACCTTTATGTGCCTTAATATTTAAAGCTTTCTTTTCCAGTAACGATTCGTTAGTGTTATAATATTTCACTTCCTTTGTATCATAATCAGAACCATATGCAATCGAAGAAAAGCTGAGAAATTTTACATCAAAGTGATACGGATTTATTATTGATTTATTTAACTCCAATCCCACTCCCCTTAAAATGCGATCTGTCCCAAACGATAAAAACCGTGTTCCTTCTTTAGTTTGTGTTTTTATTGCAAACTTTTTATTCCTATATGATACTTCAAACAACTCTCTGTTTGACTCGTTGTCAGGCAATTTGTCGTCAGATAAATACACCTCGTATGGATACTGTTCAGCTACTTGTACTCGTTTGTAATTAACTTTCAAATATACTTTATTGTCTTTTGCTGGAACGATATTAAAAATTGCTTGCTCTCCCTTTCCTCCAATGCAAAACTGCCCATTAAAGTAGTTGACTTCAGTATCGCCACCAAGAAACGGGGTGTCTTTTGCAAATAAAACAAACATACCACATAACTCACTAACAGACAATATTTTCTGTTGTTCTTCAAAAATTGAATTTAACGAAAGAGTTCTAGTTAGTATTAGAGCGCTTTCGTTGCTGAGTGATACATCAGCAAACTGTTTTAAAGCATCATGATCATAATATCTCATTCCATTTCTAAACTCTTTATATTCAGCTTTAAGATCTCCAGTCGTGCTATATTTATACGCCAGTTTAATTGGGTCAAAAGCTGATAAAGATAAGTGTTTTGTTATCATATTACGTTAGTTGCTTTAATTATCAGTTTTCCAAAGAACAGCTCCATCATCAATTTGTCCTGTATACACAATATCTTCGGTCTCCATAAGCTTGTTTTGTAATAGGGATACTTTTTTGGGCGGTTCGTATAGAAGAGGTCCTACAACAGCTGACGCGCAATCTTGAGTTTCTGTAGAGAACGCAATAGCTGTTACTGATGGGTAAAAACAATTACCTGAAGCAATTGATCTACGATATGTATGTAATACGTCATAATTTCTAACATCATCCGAATCATAATCGAAAGCATCCATAAACACAAACGGATATTCTGGTTTCACCTCTCCTCTAACTTGCTCTAACAACGGAGAACCATCTCCAAAATCCCAAATTAATCTTTCAATAGGAAAACTCCCACAACGAATTTTTTTTGGAGACAATTTCACAGTATATGGTGAAATTTTATTAGATTGCACTTCAACGACTTCTAAGTATGCAACAGGAGGAATTTCCAACACTTTTAAAAAGAGTTCTTTTGTGTAGGTAATTGTTTCTGCAGTCAACGGAGGTATTTTTCTTCTACATTCTGTTAAATCAGTTGTTTGTATTAACCTTCTCCAAGTAAGAGGAGCACAACCCGACAAGCTATAACTTTTCCATCTGAGCCCGTCTCGATTCGGATCTAAAGGATCAATCTCCAGATCATCACTTAAATTTCCGCTTAAAAAGTTATACCAATTCCAAACAGTCGGTGATGGAACGCATGGACAATTAACAAAATCCCTTCTTGCACTATTAGACAATTCATTCCACGTCATTGGAGTTGTCGATTGAAAAATACAATCATCCCACGTCACGGAATATGATTTTATTAAAGGAGTTTGCTCAGGATCCTCACAAAAGAAACTATACCACTTCCATTCATGAGGTAATATATCATTTTCCGCAATTCCGTCCTCCCTGTACGTATGTTGCTCTAATTCAGATGTTAATACGGAGTATTGAGTTTGTGTAATCTTTAAGGTATATTCTCCAGGCATTACGTATGTGTGACAGAAAAACTCATCAGTTTGAGTTAGAGCTGTTTGCACGTTTGTTTCAGAATTATAATAATCACCAAAATCTACAGTTCGCTTAAAAGCATAATGGTTTGGATTTAAATCAGAAATGGAAGCACTGAGGGAAACAATAACTGTTGGAGCGTATCCTACATAGCGTCCTGTATCAGTTGAGCTTACAGCTGGAACAACACGTGAACCTGTAGGCACTCCTTCGTCCCAGCTGTAAGTGCTTTTGACTGTTTTGCATTCAAAGTCTTTAAGTGTTATTTCCATGTGGTAGTATTATTTAATTGTTAAGTCTCAAATACACAATACATTTATTTGGAACTTCTATGTCAGTGCTCTTTGCTTCTTTGGATTGGGAAGAGATCAGCAGATAAAAAAAGAGGGCTTCCTCTTCGAAAGCCCTCTTTAGTTTTGTTAAGTTTAGTTATGCTACTTTAATATCAATATCAATCGTTTCCGGTTTTACAACTGGAATGATTACCTTGAGTAGCCCGTCTTTATAAGTTGAACTAATTTTTTTGGAGTTCACTTTGTCGTCAAGATTGAAAGTCATACTTCCTTTTCTTTGACTAATGCCTCGTTTTAGATACGCAATAGTATCAATCGGTTCCTCTTTTTCTTTGAGAATATTAATGTGTAGTTTTCCTTCACGGACTTTTACATCAATATGTTCTTTTCCGACTCCTGCAAGTGCTACCTCAACTTCATATTGGGTTACTTCTTGCTTGTCGTTCCTTACTTGTAAGACGTTGTAGGGATATACTGCATTCGGGACGTCAAACGCTTTGTCGACTTCTCCGAACATGTTTTCTAGCCAGTTATCATTAAACAGAGCGGGCAAATGGCGGAAGACCCGTTCAGTGGACGAATAATGTCCAGGGACGTATGTTTGTAGTTGTGTCATAATTTATTAATCTATGTTATGTTTTGTCTGACCTCTTTCGAGCACCAGACATTTTTATTTATCAAAGATTTTAAAAAAATTTAAAAAAAAAAAAAAAAAAAAATAAAACCCCTCCAGGTTGGTAGCCTAGAGGGGTTTCGGGTTCGACTCAAAAATTAAAGGCCTTTTGTTCCTTCAACAAATTTATAGAGTTCTTCAGCTCTGATAATAGTATCAGCTGGTTTTGGAAACAAGCTTTCAATTACTTCTTCTGATGGATTTTGTAAAAACCCATTTATATCTTGTGTTCTGTGAACATTAAGCTTTTCAATAAACTTCATATTCATATCCCCGTGAGCCATTTGAAGAACTTCCAAACGGATTTCGTAAGCGTTTTTGTTATTATGTGACATGTGTGTGTATCTCCTTTCTATTTCCTCTGCATTGGAAAGTGTGTATAAAGATTATTTAGTAAACAAGAACCAATATATCAACAAACAATTTAATAAAACAAAGCTGAACAAGAAAATTTGTTCAGATAAATTTCCTGTGCTATACAGGTTGAATCTTATTTTCTTAGTAAGAACAACAATGCCGTTCTTACTAAACATATCAGCGAGAATATGACCTAAACAACCACAAACAAACCCGCAACCTATATACGAAATCCAAATGAGTTGAGCTTCGATTAATGTAGGTAATTGTAAACAAATCCAACCGAGAATTAAATACAGAATTAGTGAATGACTAATTCCTCTGTGTTTTAATCCTATCTTCTCGATTTTGTCAGGAAAACTACTGAACAACACCATTCCACAAGCAACAACTGAAGTCAATAACGGAAATTTGGTGTAAAATATTGTTAATAAATCTCCAGCAAGAACAGTATTAAAAATTCTATGGCTTGTTGATTGCATTAACTCTCACATGATTTACAAGTCATAATGGATCTAGCAAGTTTTTGTGCAGGATTTGATGATCTTTGGTAGTAAAACGTTTTAATTCCTTGTTCCCATCCAAATATGAGAAGTTCATTAACTTCTTTCGGTTTCGCGTTGTGAGGAATCATCAAGTTTAAACTTTGTGATTGATCAATGTATTTTTGGCGTTGAGCTGCTTGAATAACAATTTCTTTTTGTGAAATTTCTTCAAACGTTTTAAATACATCCTTTTCAACTTCAGAAAGAAAATCTAAATGTTGAACGGATCCTCCGTTTGAAAGAATCGACTTCCACACTTCGTCTGTATTGTTGTCTTTAGTTTTGAGCAACTCTTTGAGGTGAGGATTTTTGTGACTAAAGCGTCCTTTAGCTAAGTCTTTAGAATAAAAATTACTATTCATTGGCTCTATCGATTGAGATACTTGTCCTAAGATAAAACTGGAAGATGTAGTGGGAGCCACAGCAAGAGTAGTTGAGTTCCTTCTTTTATACCCCTTAAGCAATTCTGGCTCTCCAAAAAGCGAAGCCAACTCTTCGGTAGCTTTATCTGCACGCTCTCTAATAGTCTTCCAAATATTGACATTGAGCATCTTTGCATCAAATGACTCAAACGCAATCATCTTTGATTGGAGCAGCGAATGCCAGCCAAGAACACCCACTCCAAGGGCTCGTTGGTTGACAGCAAATTTCCTAGGAGCCTCCATAAACTGCATGCCTTCTGTTTTATTAATAAATTCGGTCATTACAGCATCCAAAAAATATACTAGAGTTTCTACAGCATCAGTGTCTTTTATTTCATCCCATTTCTCTAAATTTAAAGAGGAAAGGTCGCAAACAAACGACTCATCCTGAGAATTAGAAAGACAAATTTCAGAACAGTTGTGGACCAATATTTTATTTGCAAAAAAATTCTTAATTTTTTTTACTGTAATGTCATATACAGGTTCAGTTTTTGTAATTTTGCGTATTTTAATCATAAATTTCTTTTAATTTTAACTTGGTTTTTGATAAAGATCTAGCAGCAAAAGAATTAAATTTTGTTCCTGTCTTTTCTTCTAAAATTGAATAATAACCTCTAATGCTTTTACCGTTAAACCTACTTTTTGTGCTTTTTATCCACGGAAAGCCTCTTTTTTGAGACAATATTAACATTGCTTTCCATGTTAATATTATTCCAAACTCATTGAATGCTTCTAGACCCTTTTGGATAAAGTACTCTTCCGAAAGTCCTGAGGCATTATTATTGCTCTGACCCTTTCCGATGTTTTTTCTTTTTTGTCTTTCAGCTTCGGATATACGTCTACCTTTGGTGTGGTGCACCCACTTACCTGAAATTACGTTGGGATGAGTGTTAGAAACAGCTCCAATAAACTGATTAGTATCTATATCTTTTACTGGTATTTTGCCTTTTCTTGCTTCAGAAATTCTTTTAATTCCGTCTGGAGTATGCCAGCCCTCTGTTTGTCTAACAGTTTGAGCATTTGCTCTAATCCATGCATACCCCATGCGCAGTTTTTTTGTTAAAATAAGAGAAGATAACCCATGCTTTTTCTGTTTATTAAATTTCATTCCATTTAAACAAAAACGTACAGCTAATGCATCTTCTCTTTTTTTGTATAATTTATATCGAAGCATGTGAATAAATATATGTTCTTCAGGTAATACTTCTACTAAATTTGCAATCTCGTCTGTGCCTCCTAAAGACCGTGGAAGAATATGATGAATTTCAACATACAAAGAAGAACTATTGAGTCTTTCGTCGTTTTTATTTCTATGTTTTAGTCTCATTTGCGGGGATACTCCATTACAATAATTTATTAGCTCATCATGTATTAATTTGTAGTTCATAATTACAGAGCATAAATGGTCTATGCTCTGTAATTACTTATCTAATATTATGTTATTTTTCGCTTTGTAAGATGTCGTCTTCTTTGAGATCCTTTGCCATTACATAACCACGGTTCTTTGTGTATAGTTGGTGGTCTGGTGTGCATCTAATTACGTTTCCGTGCTCGTCTTCAATTTCATATAATTCAGTAGATTCTCCAGTCTGAGCAAACACTTCTATTTTTTCAAATTCTACTTTGTTTTCGGTAGTGTCGCATCCTTTTACTTTGACGTCCTCATACTTCTTCATATAGAACATCAAGTCCTTGATTTGTATCTGACGTTTCTCAGAATTATTAATAAGAATGGTGATTAAAGTATCTCCTGTTACACAAAGATTTGAGTTATTAATCTTCAATCCTTTATCTTTATACACTTGAGGAGCATTGTTGTTAACTGTATCCGAAAACATAATATAAGGATAGCCAGTTTCGAAGCGTTTTTGAATGACTTTAGACCAAATTCTTCGCTTGTCTTTGTCACCAGCAACCATATCTTTCATCCATTCATCAGAAACAGTCACCGCAAATGATAACTCTTGAATATCATGTCCCTCTGAACGAATTTGTAAAAATTCCTCAATGTCTTTGTGGTCTATTGGAAGATATGCAGCAAACGAACCTCTGCGAACATTTCCTTGAGAGACAACATTCATTAGTTTGTTATACAGCTCCATAAAATGAACGGAACCCGTAGATTCTCCTCCACATGAAATTGCTGATCCTCTTCCACGTACATCTCCAAAATAAGCAGATGTGCCGCCTCCGTGTTTTGTCATGATAGCAGTTTCTGATACTTTTTCCATGATTCCCTCCATCGTATCAGGAATATAGGAGCCAAAACAACTTATAGGCAAGCCTCTAGTCCGTCCAAAATTTGACCATATTGGGCTTGATAATGAAAAAAATCCTTTCTCCATGAACCCCTCGAATTTATCAGCAAAGCCTTTAATATCAAGATATTTTTCTGCAGCATTTGCAATATCTCTAATTCGTTGCTCAGCAGTTTCTCCTTCTAACAAATATCCTCTTTCGAGAAATTTTCGCGAGTCTTTGTTAAGCCATTCATATTTGTTTGTCATATTTTAAAATAAATCGTCTTCAGAAAATGATTGGTTTGATTTGGAGTAATCTACAGGCCGGCTGTGGAAAAAGTCAGACATGTTGTTACCAAGCAATTCTTCATCGAACCACATTGTCGACCGTAATACATCTTTGTCAACTTCAAATGCTGATTTAAATCCAATTTGAGCCAATGATTCATTAATACGATTTTTAATAAATTCTTTAAGAATTTCAGCAGTAAGTCCTTCCTGTTGAACACCATTAACCATCCAATCTACAATTTTTGCCTCAGCTTTGTATGCCTCTTGCGCTTCTTGCCGGATCTTTTCCTCAAGCTCTTCGTCAAACAATTCTGGATATTCTTCTCGAATTGTATTGACTATTTTCATCCCAATCAACGCATGTAAATTTTCTTCGTTACGAGTATACTTGACTTGCTGGTCAGTATCTTTGAGAACGTTTTTAAAGCGAGCGAACCAATTGACTACGTAGAATTGACTAAACAACGACACATTCTCTACAAATAAAGTAAATAGGATTAAGGCATACAAGTACTGCTTCTTTGAGTCTTTGTAAAATTTGTGAGTATATTTTTTAAGATATTTTACACGACCTTGAATCCACTCTAGCTTGAGGTTTTCTTCGAATATATCTTCAAGACCAAGAACAGTTAATAAGCGCTCGTACGCATTGTTGTGAATTACTTCAGTATTTGCCATCACATATCCAAGGTCAGATAAAGATGGATGAGGAAGATTAGTTCCAAGATTTGCCCAAAAGCTTTTTACCGCAACTTCAATTTGTCCTATTGCAGAAAGCGTTCTTATAACAATTTCTTTTTCTTGTTCAGTCAAACTAACTTTAAAATTTTGCACGTCAGACTTAAAGTTGAATTCTTTATCTGTCCAAAATCCAGCATGTATTGCTTCAATAAACTGTTCTGTCCACGGATATAAGTTCGGCTTCCGCGAAACTTGTTCATCGAATATTTTTAATCTTGTTTGATTTTTCATAAAGTCGTATTTGTATTTAAAGGTTCTTTCCAAAACCACCAACCAATTTTCTCGTCATATTTAACAGATGCTTTCATAGACTTCTGATAAATCTCATATGCAAACTCAGAATTAATTTTTGAAGCAATATCCCCTATACAATAGAATATTACCACAGCCATTTTATATACGATTATTTGCATTTTATTTTTGAACATAGGTCATGCATACTAGTGTAGTATGGTTTTAGGAAACTTAAACCTTTAAAAAATTTCCTCCGCCTGGTTTTCCGTCATCCCACTTATTTGCATTTGGGAGAGTGGTGTTTTTTGTAGGCAAATTAATATTAGCAAAGTCTGATTGTTTGGTTTTTATTTCCTCAGGTCCGTGCACTCTGTTTTTTCTTACGAGACTATCTGGCACTGGTCCTCTATTGTTTCCATCATCAATGACTTCTACTGCGTCGATTGGCACCGTCATTGGATTTCTATATAATCCTGGAGCATATTCGATATAAATGTCCAAAAAGATACCGTCAGGAGCATCAGTTACTCCTCCGGTGTAATTGTGTGAAGTTGTTGGATATACGCTTTTTACTGCACCAACTCGCAAGTTAAGATCAAATGTGGGTTCAGAGCAAGCTTTGATAATATCTTGATATGAAGCTGCTCTGCTTTTAATGTAATCTAATTTGAGGCAATCTTTTGTAAAGCGGATGCGATCCCCTACAATTATTCCTCCTAGCTGAAAGCGCTCTAACTCTTTTTCGAATAATGTATCAAAATTCTTCATTAAGGTTATTTAATCAAACTCAAATAAAAAACTATATACTCAAGAAAATTTTCAAAAATTGCATCTCAAAATTAAACGAACGCTTCATTTACGCTTTTTGATAAGTTTAATTGATAATTATGATCATGAATCGTTCAGCAGGTAACTTAAATCCGTTTGGTGGCAGAATACGTTACACAGCCCCCGTTCCCCGCACTTCACCAACGCCTACGCCCACTCCCACTCCTACCTCTACTCCATTTCCAAAATTGACTCAGCAATTAGCACAATCGTTTAAGTATGGTTTGACTCCAGAAACTACGTTTGTTGCTCATCAAAAAATAGCATTTAAGCGGAATTTCTTTTCTGATACGTTTTATTTTGCTGAGGCCGCTCAAACAAGCGCATTACTCAAAACGATGATTGTTTCAGTAGATGGTCTTTTTAGATCAGCTGTAGAATTTTCCGAAGATCGTATCGGCTCAGTGTTTGGATATAAACCGTTTACAACTACTACATCTGATGTGTTAACTGGAAGATTTGTAGATGGCGTGGCTGATTTGACAAAAACGGAGAACTATTTACCGCCTCCTTCCCCAACTCCAGCAGCAATTCAAACTCCGGTTACTACTATTTTTATTGATAAAAACAATTCAATAGTAAATACAAGCGTAATTGATCAGACATATTTCATTATAGACACAACTACAGTTTCGCGATTTACTCTTACTATTAACGGTATAGACGGAGTTACTTTTGCAAATAATTTTGATGCGTGTGATTTTAACAATTGTCACTGGTCGATTGCCCCAAACAGCAATATTAGTGCTTCTTCTAGCAAACTTTTCGTGTCATCTAATGTTCAACTATCTGTAGTTGATACAGATATCTTTACGTTTTATTATTTCACTACAGGTTCGACTGTCTTAGGAATTTCACCAAGTTCTCGTCAGTTAATTTATGATCCTAAAGCTATAATAATCCCAAATCCTCCAACTCCTACGGTTTTTCCTACTCCGACGACCTCACCATCCGTCACACCAACCCCCACATCAACACTCCCCTTTACTCCGACTCCGACATGCACTCCGGACCCAACTCCAACTATTACTCCAACTCCTACGGCTACAACAATTTTTGCTGCGGAAGTTAAATGGAATGACTCTGTGATTTGGAACGACGATCAAAATTGGAAAGACGTATCGGCTGTAGCGTTATTCAGGTCGAAACAGCAAGCAAAATAATATAAGTATTATAAATTAAGAATGAAAACTTTTAACATTAACGGAGAAAAAAATAGCCCAAGATTTACTTTACTCCAATTTGACGGAACATCAGAACGACACCTAAGTAATTTTCCTGATATTATTTCAGCGTTTTCTCCAAACGAAGAATCAAACTCGAATATTGATTTTTATATTAATGGAGCGTCAACCGAATCACAATCAGTAACTTCTCTTAAGCCGGGTAGAGGATATTGCATTCGGTCAGTTAGGCAATTTACAATAGAGACTGATGGTATATTAAACGGTTTTGTACCAGACATATTAACGTTAGACTGTAGTGATATAACCGAAGCGTGGCACATTATTAAGTTTCCGTTTAATTCCTCTATTAACCTATCCGATTACCCATCAATTAAAAAGGCACAAAAAGTTAGTTTGGATTCCAAAACCTTTGACACATATTCACCAAATGATAAGGTGTGTGCATTTACAACACTTGATCCAAATATTACATACTTAATATCAGTGTCAACTACTACAAATATTATGAATCCAAATAAAGCCACTTACAGTATTAGTGAACCTCTTTCAAAGCAATTTGCATCTAAAATTAAATCAGACAATCCTCGATTACGGTTATCTAACGCCCAACCCATTATTCCTTGGGAAAGTCCTAAAATTAATATTTGGCTCGATTCAAAACTTCCTGAAGCTCAACAAATTTCTACTATATTAAATGATGATGACGCAAACCCTTTGATTAGTGCGTTGCTTCCACTATTTGGAGGCAATTTAGACGTATTAAAGAATAAAGTACAAATACTTCCATTTACTCTCGATAGAGTATTCAATGCTGTTGGATACAGTAACGACAACTATTCTCGTTTTGTTAATTTGGTTTTCTGTAACGATTTGGAATCAAGTTACTTTTTCTCTGAAACTCCAAATCAGCCAACCGTACGTTATTATGAAGATGTTTGCGCGTTGAATTCAGTCAATCAAACCAATGTAGCTGGAACAATATTTTTTATTAACTCAGAGGATAATACAAACAGTGAGTTGAGTTGGAAATTTCTATCCTCAATTAAAACAGATGAAGGAAAATTTGAAAGCCCGAACAACATTAAAGATCTCGCTAATTTTAAAATCTCACAGGTACAAGCAAATTTTACAAAAGAAGAGTTAACTAATGTCATCACAGAAGCAATAATAGAACACGGTTATAAAAACTTAACTCCGACCGTTAAGACTATAACAAAAGGAAATTGCTTTAATTCGTGCTCATTTAACAGCAAGTTCTTCAATCCGAATGAAGCCATAACCAACACAAACTCAGTAGCTAACTCGATCAAAGTTGGGTTTGATGTTGAGGAAATAGGCTACCTCAAACCATTTATTATTGCAACAGAGCAAACAACATTCGTTGATGTGTGGTTATTTGATGGGAGGTCATATTCATTTGCTGTAATGGGTTCGAATGAACGATGGTTGGTTAGACGAAACAATTCCACTAAACAATGGACGTTGGTTGGTTATTTTGGAATTGGATCGATGCAAGGCGACAATATTGGGTTTGCCTTATCAGATAAAACATTAATGTGCTGGGGAACGAATCCAAATAATTTTTGTCGCTGGGAATATTTGTTTAATCCTGATTTCGGTTCAGCTGTCATTGAATTCAACAAAGGATAAACACCAAAAAACGTTCTTTTATTATAAATAGCTTATATGTCTCTTGCTAATGTTCTTTTAATCGACAAAAATGAGTGTGTTGGAAATTCTCTGTCATCAATCAACAGCAACTTTGTTACGTTAACATCTGAAGTAAATTCAGTAAACGTTGCGTTACAGCAATTGCAAACAAACGTAGCAGAATTTAGCGCGTTTGGTGTTAGTAAAATTAAAGTCGTGGGAGATTATCTTACGATCGATCCCAGCACAGGAATAGGAACAGTGACACTATCTGCAGGCAATCCGTATTCCGGACAGGAATTAATTTCTGCTTCAAATGTTGGTGTTGCTTATGGTGCAGACATTTTTAAACAAAAAGCTAACAGAGGTTTAGAATTCAGAAAAATTGTTTCTGGAAGCACAAATATATCTGTTAGTGCAGTTGGTGATGTTATAAAAATAACAGGACTTGATTCAAGCGGACTTGCTCTTGGAGAAGCAAATTCAACTTCCAATGTCGGAAGCGGAGTGGGATTAGCTAAAGAAAAACAAGGAACGATCTTACCTTTTAAAACTCTTGTTGCAGGCACTGGAATTAGTTTATTGACTGCTGATGATTTTGTTACTATAACGTCTACAGTTTCTGGAAAAAATATAGGTACAGGGACTGGAGTTGTTCTCGACAATAGTACTCACCCACTCGAGTTTAGAACAATTAAAAGTGGGAAGAACATTACTGTGGGTATGAGCAACGCTGACATAGTCATTTCAGCAACAGATTCAGTCTCAGCAGTTAGAGCACATCCTGAAGGAGCTTTTATTTACAAAGAAAAAATTAATGACAACTTAATATTTAAAACGCTGTCAGCAGCTAGTCCAAACGTTATAATTGAAGATCGTTTAAATAATATACACATAAGCGTTGTTAATTTATTGTCTGGGGAAAATATAGGATTTGGCAAAAAAGTTTTTTCAAATTTAACTGACAACACATTACATTTTAAAACACTCTCTGCAGGAAAATACGTAGAGCTCACCGAGACAGCAGACGGAATTAAAATTGATACATTTATTCCAGCAATGGCTGGGTTTAACGGAATAAATGTCGGAACCGGAACTACAGTATTCTCTGGACAAAGTGGATTCGAGCTACACTTTAAAACCCTTAGTGCAGGAAACGGCATCGAGTTAAATGATGACAACGGAACATTAAGCATCACCGTAAAAGATGAAGTAATATACAAAACAATAAATGTTGAAAATTTGGGAAATAGTCAAACATTCGGGCTTTACTCAGGTAAATCTTCACTTGGAACCTTGCAATTTAAAAGTCTCAGTTCGATAGGCTCAGCTATTAATGTAACGAGCGATATAAATTCAATTACGTTCGATTCGAGAAACGCACTGATAAATGCAGTAAATTCAAACATCGGAACAGGTGTTGGAAAAGTACTGAAGGGAAACACAAACGGTATATTGGAGTTTAAAAAAATAAAAGCTGGAGCTGGAATTATTGTTAATAACGGAACCGACGATATTACCATCAGTGCTCAAACAACAATAAACAATGTAATTCCAGTCGGTGCTGTAATGTCTTTTGCTAGACGAACTGCTCCGGCCGGATGGCTAGTTTGTAATGGTGATATTGTTCCGAATGGAGAAGATACTATTCAAGGTATAAAAGCAAATTTTGAGTTACTATATGCTGCAGTAGGTTCAAGCTTTGGCTCGCTAGGTAAACTTCCTGATTTGAGAGGCGAATTTGTTCGGGGTTGGGATGATGGTAGAGAAGTAGATAAGGGAAGACCCTTTGGAAGTAAGCAGAAAGGCACTGCTGTGATTGTAGATCCTAATAGAAGTTCTGTTACGGTTTGTACTCCAATTAACAGAGTAGATAAATCTGGCGGAAACTTATCAACTAACTGGCTGGACTTGAATGATTCATGTGAAGATATAGGAGTTGATCACGTAGTAAATGCGAGAGACACTTGGCCAAATCTCTTGAATAGTTACCAAAATACTACCGTAACATCAGGATCAGCCATAGAGCTTCATACTGGCGGATTCGGCACAGGATCTGCTCGACCTAGAAACGTTGCTTTATTGTATTGCATAAAATATTAATATAGTTTTAGTAGTTGATAAGGTTCTGTTTGTTCGTATAATATTTGTGTATGAATGAATTTATTGAAAGAGCATCAACCACTCTAAAAGAAGCAGCAAAGACCATGCACGAACGGGGTTCACAGTATGCGGACACCTGGGGTCAAGATGGATGTTGGCATCTCACAAAGGCTATTATTAAAAAATATACCGATAAAGAATTGTCTGAAAATGCGGTTAAAGCAGTCGCTCTTGCATCATTCATAGATCAAAAATATTCTCGCTTTGCGGGAGGATATAAACATGATACTGCAGTAGATTTGATTCCTTATATTGCTGCGTTGACAGACATAGTAAAAGAAGCGGATGCTGTCAGAAAAGAGTAGCAGTATTACGGATTGTGCTCGATAATAAATTTTCCGCCTTTTAGAGATCCCAAACTACCTTTCAGATTCCATTTGTCAGCAGTTCCTTTTATTGCTGTGACGCATGCGTTTTGGTGTGATATTAAGTTATATGAGCTGTCAGGATATGTGTATACTTTAGCACCAGCTCCTGAAACGAATTTAACCTCTCCAAATCCATATCGAAGAAAATTTACCGTTAAACCAGATGACAGATTCGGCATTAGAGTTACTGTTACGTCATCGTCGGAACTAAGCACAATCATTCTATTATGCATCCCGTTTGTTGCAGTAAGACTTTCCGTAAAAATTAAAGGAAGTTGAGGAAATAATACAGACTCATCTACTACAATAGTAAAATCGGCAGATAGATCCCGCACAGCAGAATCTATATACATATTAACCGTAGAAGAGTTAACTGGATGAATGATATCTGCAGACAAGCTTTTAAGCTCAGTTTCAAGTTGTAATACTTTTGCTATTCCACTTTCTATTGCACTAATAGGAACCAGTACAGTTTTTCCGTCGCTTCCTGCCAACAATTCATCCATTGTGGAATTCATAGTTGCTACAGAAATCAATTCGGTTATTTTTGTTCCTTTAACCATAATATTAATTTAATATAATCATATTCTCTTTGTTGTTAATTATCACAAGGACAATCAGGTTCAGGTTCGGGGCAAGGGGGTTCTAGTCTCGGAGTAGTCTTTATGATAATGTCTCCATCCACAACAGGATCACATACAGGAGTCTCACAAATCCACCGAGGTGTTGCGTTAGGAACCACCCATATTGTCGGTGGAGGAGTTTGTGTCGGAGTCGGAGTTAATGTTGGAGTTACTGTCGGGGTTAACGTTGGTGTTGGTGTTGATGTTGGCGTTGGAGACAATCCAGGAGTCACCGTTAGAGTTGGAGTTGGAGTTGGAGTTGATGAAGGGATAAGCGACGGAGTCACCGTTGGCGTTGGAGTTACAGTAGATGTTGGCGTTACCGACGGAGTTGGAGATGGTGGAGGGTGAATTGCTGATAACGTCAAACAATATCTGTTTTCTCCTGACTCATTGTATACTTCGTATGCAACTTGATACAATCCTTCTTCGTTAAATACGCCATTAAACTCTCCTATGCTCTGTGCTATTGATATGTCGCTTAATTGAACGGCTGTAATGGAAGGGATTTGATTAAATGTTATTAAATCTCTATTTTCATCAATTCCGCTAACTGAAACAGTATAGATTCCTGTAGTAGTTGGAGTAAATGTTAGTTCATCTACATTATAATAGACGTACGCTTTATTAGTAGAAGTGTTAGTAATTTCCCAACATGCTACTGATAGAATTTGAGATGATGTAGCAACCGGATTTTGTGATGAAATTGAACTAATCGTTGTAGGCCAAGTAAACGTAGTAGACGGAAGAGAAGAACCGATCGATACATAATCATATGTGGACCATACACTTCCTTTGTTACCAGTCTCGTTTAGGAAATTTAACAATCTAAAGTTTACAGGAAAGGGAATTGTTTGAACGAAGATGCTGAATTGTTCGCCTGTGGTTATAGGAATAACATTAAACGGAGAAACGACTATAGGTGGTTCTGGTAGAACTTGCTCTTGAAATATTTCAATTTTAACTATTTTCATGTTGTAGTATGAGATTAACTACGAACGGCTTTTCGTTTGTAGTAGTTCCACTTATGGTCATTGCATACTTACGCAATGGTTCATTATAAGTTAACAAGGCAGACTCTACACTTTTAGCAGAAATGCTACTCAACTCTTGTGTTAAAGTTGTTGTTTGATCTTCAGTTGAAGGGAACGCCTTGTCAAGAGACATTGGAGACAAGTGAACTTTATGAATTTCTGGAAACAGCTGGTTTTGGTATATTGAAACTACAGCAATATCAACTGTTTTGTTCTTTGGGGAGTACCAAGTTTGTCCTAATTTTTGATATCCATCTAATCTTTCATCACTTTCGATGTTAAGAGAAGTTATAATAAATCTTGTATCATCAAGAGTAGTATTTATTAACAGAGTTTCAGGATCGAATAATATTTTAGCAAAAATTACTGCATTAGTAGTTTGTATAAATACAACATCTCCAAAGCAATCAACTACACAAATTCCACTTCCAGTCAATTGACTATAAACGGTGCTATTAATGACTTTAAACGGTTCGTAGATCGATGATAGTGCTGCGGTGCCTGTAATAACATTTCCCTCTTTAGTTTTTACCCATAATTCTCCAGTGGTCTCGGATCTGTCTGTTACGACAGATGCTGATAAGGACTTATACAACCCATACTGATTACTGTAAATGTCGGAAGTCCAACAATCTACTTCCTGTTGGGTATACTTTAAAATTTGTGTTTTTGTCCATGCTGGCACATTAGGAACACCAGCGAATGTTTTTGGGAAATTTTGTGTATCTGTCCATTCTGTGCCTTCAACTCCTCCCCACGGAGAAGTTCTACTTTCAGGAGTAACTAATCCATTTACGGATAATCCTAAAGATTCTTGATACGGAACAAATGTTTGGAGATCCTTAGTTAAGGATTTTCTTACTGACCCAGCAAAAACTCCTGAATTAAAAGGAGCTTTTAGCCATTGATTGTCATCTTCCCAATAATATGGTACTTGTTGTTGTTGTTTTGTCAATCCTCTTCCTCCTGCTGGGTTTAATTCGCTAGCAAAGAATTCAGAGCCGTCTTTTATGTCAGTTGATAATTTTACTGTATAATTTCTGTTTACGTAATTAGAAGCTCCTAAATTATTTGGCACAAAAAATCCACCAACGTCTTTTTTACTGTAAACATCTTCCGCAATTGGTATAACAGCAATTGTTGGATAATTTCTATTAGATAATACGTTATGAGATTGATCAGTCCCTATTGCTGTGTAACTATATTTGCTCACAGTCCCACTTGATAATGTATCAACTTTCACGGTCCACGTAAAAGAGTTTGCTGCTTGATAAAACACCTCAAGTGGACTGCCATCTATATAGTTACTCAATAAAATATCACTAGCACTCAATGTAGGCTTGGCGTGAGTATCTCTATATTGAAGAATATCGTACGTAGCAGACAAAGGTGAGTAACTATTTTCATTTCTTTGGATTTTACACCAGAGTGGAACTCCTACAAATGTTTGAAATTCAATTGGTTGATTCCACACAAATGATGAACTTAAGGACTTGTATTCTAGTACATGTCCGTAGTTTATTGTTAAATTAGATATATGAGGTGTAGCGTTCGGAAGATATCTTTCAATAAATTCTGTAGAGTATCCCCAATCAAATAATCCACCAAAGTTTGTTGATGGAGATTTACTTACATGTTTTTCAGCCCAGTATGGAGCAGCACCTAACGATTTTCCGTCATACTTATTTGTTTCATAGTTCCATCCGCTTAGTGGTATTTCTAACAATGCACCAGGAACCGGTTGCGTTACTGGAACTAATTCCTTAGTAGACTCAAACTGAGGAATTACAGTTAGCGGAGGTATTGTTGTGCCACCATCACCTGGAATATTGACCACTAACCCACTCTCTCCGCCACTAAGAGCAATCATTGCTCTTACTGAAATGTCATATACTCCTGTAGTGGGCGGAGCAAACGTCATAATATCAGTAGCACTAAACGTATAAGTTTTATTTGTTGTAGTATTTTTAAATTTCCAATATGTTACTGAAAGGACATCCACAAATGAATATTTTGGATATTGAAGGGATTTCGTCTCTTCTGGTTCACTCCCATATACCTCCACTGGCCAAGTAATTATTGCGGTACTAAGAGGAGTATTATATGCAAGGACGTCAAGAGAAGCCCATATGTTACCAGTATTTTCAGACACATTTTCCACCTCAACGGTAGACAATAAATAGTTTGTAGTGACTTCTGGATGTTCCCAAATAACAAAATCTCCAGCATCAATAGAAATGGTTGATTCAACATCTGTTGATATCCAATTTCCTTCGATATCTAATTTGGCTTGTATCCACTTTGTATTTTTCTTAGGTAACGAATGATCGTAATTTACAACCAAACACGGATCTTCAGCAGAAAGAGCTGATGTCCGAGAGGCCGCTCTCACGTAAAAATAAGAAGATCCTGTCTCTAAAACAAGTGGTGTTCTACCTTGATTTCCAACCCACTTTCCATCTCCATATCCTCCAATTACGCTGTCTGTTTTATACCACGCAAATTTATTAGTTTCAGTTATGGTTAATCCGTTTTCGTCTACCCATGTACTACCAGTAAACGGTTCAATGCCGGATGAAAATCGAGTATTATCAGAATCTTCTACGATTATTTCTTTTACGATAAAGTCTGCTTGTGAGTTGTGTTCACTGAATATTTCGCCAGGATGCCCTCTTGGCGTATAATATACTTGTTTACATGTACATTGGTTTCCGCCCAAATGCTCAGGGTCTTTACTAGTAGTAAACGGACACTCTTCTGAGTGACTTAACGTCTTGAATACACCACTGAGAGGAGTTTTATTTACACCGGTCCATAAAAATCTAGTAGCTTGACCAGGCTCAAATAATCCAGTAAACCCATCCTGTGAGATCCACTTATGAGTTTCTGATTCGTTTGACGAACCAGAAAGCCACGCACATTCCATTGCTGTGGTTTTGTTGTCAGTGTATCGACCCAACTTATATACCTTCTCACCAAGATCGATTGCTGAACCAGCAACTAAATTAGACTTGTTTATATCGTTTAATACTGTCGTAGCACATCTTTTATCATAATTAAACGTCTTTAGATGTGGTGGAAATAAGTCTTCTGTAGCGCTTACGTATTGATATGGCCACAAAATAGGATCAGTTAATGATACGTGAATCGGAATAGATGTCCGTTCGAAGCGATATAGCCAACAGGAACTCAAGCTTGTGAATGGTGCTGCTTGGTCCGCCCCATTACTTTCTCTCAAATATATTGTATCCGCTTTGTCTGAATACACACTCGGAAAAGCTCCACAATCTGTTAAGGTTGAATTATTAATTGGAATTGGAATACAAGAATCTCCTGAAAGAGGATCTAGCCAGTATGCTGAGGTTACAGCATTTTTGTATTCTCTTGTTAGGTATTTAAACTCGGAAGTAGAAGAAAGACTTTTTCCCGTCCACGGAATATCTTCTGCTGACATACCAACTCCAGGATATGGAAACATAAACTTAGTGCTTGTCTTTCCGTTAATTTTTGCTGCAACATGAGAGTCTGTAGCATCATATATTCTCTCGTGTAACCATGCTGATTTAATTACATCTCCGTATCTTACGTGAATAATATCAGCAGTGGATAATGCATCTCCAGCGGTTCCAACTAAATTAAGCGAGCTTAAAGCTACAGGAACCATCATCGAAGTGTCAGTGACCTCGTTTACGGAGCCATACGGATAATAAAAATAATTATCTCCTTTAGTTATTGAAATGTCTTTGAAAACCACTTCAGCTGAAGGAACTGCAAAGTTGGTTACGATTCTGTTTCCTGTTAAATATTTACTTACAAATCCGTAATAAAGAGCTGGATCAGTTTGTTCGAAAATCAATCCAGTGATTTGATTAACATATGTAGTTAAATTTGAGGTAACAGGAACCGAAAATGTGTTAAATACCCACTCGTCAGATGATAGTGTTAGTCCTTTTGTTTGAAATAATTTCGCAGTAGATTCATGAAACAAGTCAACGTACGCAGATACTGGCATTGTAGTTGAGCGATCAAAATAAGTAGTTCCGTCATATAATTCTTCTATTTCGACTTTTAATGAATCTTTAACTGCATCATATGAAGGCAGAGCTCTTCTGAGAGCCGGATCAACATCTTCCTCCATAGAAGCAAACAATTCTAATAAATATTGCTGTATTTCCTTCTCTATTCCTCCAGATGATCCAGCTAAATTGTATTTAATTTTAGCGTTTTTGAGTTTTTTTCGTAAATTTTGATAATACAGAGCAATCGATTTAAGTTTTTTTGCAAAAAAAGGGATTGATAACAATAATTCTTTTTCGTCAGCAAGATTAATTTTCGAATACCAACTTTGCTTCTCTTCGTTAGTAAAAAATAATTTAAGTTGAGCTAAGAGATACAAATACTTCTGTCTCAACAAAAACTTTTGATCTATAGTTACTGAGTTATTTTTAGATGCTTGAAACCACTCGGATAGATATTGGTTATATAAATTACTTGCTTCTTGTTCGGTTGCTACAAGAGTCTGCCTTCTCCACTCAATAAATGGAAGTGGTGCGTCACTATCTCCATTAAAAGATGGTTTCTTTTTAGTAAGTGCACGAGAATTGAGTGTTGTTTCAAATGGATTAATCACAGTCATTGTTATTTATCATTAATCCCTCGAGTTTAGTACTTAAATTACCGTAATCCAAATGTGAAAATTTGTCTCTAATTGTTATGAGAAGAGCCCTCTCGTTAATGTATTATTGAAATATATTTCAGCAACACCATCTTCTTTATACCAATCTTCATATCCTGATAACGTACGAGAAATGGCAGTTAAATTAGCATCCCACTCAATCGTGTTATTTTGAAAGCCTATAATGTTTTCTGTGTTATACTTAAAAAAGTGATATTGTGTGTAATACTGTTCGCTTGGATACTTTCTAAGAGAGTCTGCGTTAAGTGACGATAGAGGATATATTAGAGTACCATCAGTTAATGCATTTACAAAAATCAACTTGTATTCATCATATGCTTTATCCTTTGCTAGAATATATTCTCCAGCACTTATTGTATCAGTTATATTTAAATATGCTCCTAAATTTTCAGCTACTATAGTTTGATATACAGGAACTCCTCTTAAATTGTGAATTGGTGTGGAGAAAACATTCAAATACTTTATTACTTCTGTTGGAAAGTTGCTTCCAAATGTTTTAGAATCTATTGATAGAGCTTCCGCTAGAGATATTAATTTATCGATTTCAGCTGTTTCTATATCCGAATGGTTCGCAACAAAATTTGCTGTCTTTTCGTATATTGTCCGACTTGCGTCTTCAGTCATTCCTTCACCATTTCCAAACAGTCCTGTTATGAACTCGCTAATCAGCAACGGACTTTCAATAAGAGTTTGAGGTAAAGCCAGTCTGTTAAAGTATTCAGCAAAATCGAAATTTCCATTTGTCTTAGTAAGCTTAAATTGTTGTTTTCTTCTATTAGTAAATAAAAACTCGTCGTAAGTTACGGTACTCAATGAAACGTTCTCATCTGTGCTTTTCGACTTTCCTGTTATTACATATTCAAATTGATCTAATTGAGACGTGTGCTCCTTTATGTTTAAATCAACTCTGCCAATTTGAAACACATCATATGCTTCAGCATCGCCGATATTAACATCAAATACTCTATATCCAAACATAGAGCCCACTCGATCTCCAGTAAAATTTACGCTAGCTCGTTTACTGTCCCTAACATATATATCCATTGTTAATATTTGTTCGTTGTTAACTAACGGGAGTACCTCAAACGGTGTTGAAGCACCCTTTATAGATGTAGTTATGTATTTATTTGCATATTTTTGCAACCATCGATTACCCGACCAGTCTCCAGATGCTTGTATGGAACGAACAGGAACTTGAGGCAATTCAGATGAAACGTTAACGTGAGTTACGTAATCTAACCCAGTTTCAACAATATAGTTAGTCGAAGCTGTTGGATAAGCTTTCATTACTTTAAAATTGGTTATGGTTGACTTATTAAACATTCCTATATTATTGTTGACAGAATCTATAACCCAAACTCGATTAAACACGTCAACTGTTAATCCTCCCCATATTTCATCATTAGATAAAATATTCCGCAAGTCCTCTTCGGGATACTCATCATATACGTATGGCCTTGTAAACGCTAGTGTTATTTCAAGCTTTGGAAAGAACGTTACTCTCCAAGTATTAACCTGAAGAGTTGCTGTGTTGAGGTAACTCAATAGATTATATCCATGTGCAACCCACACATCATTGTCATTATCTATCGATATAAAGCTAGGTCTCAAGAAGCTAAAAGATTGTTTTTTATTGCCGTTCGAATCATATTGTTGAACTTGGTTTGTGTTTTTACATGCAACCCAAACATTATAATCTTTATCTATGGCCAAGCAAGAAGGTTCACTTGTTGACTCCAATTCAGTGCAACTAAGCAATAAATTTCCAGATGAGTTATACTTAACTAATAAGCTAGATAGAGGATTTGCATAACATGCCCACACCTCTCCGTTATTTGTGGTTTCTACGATTGGTGGAGCGATCAACGGACTATCAAACTCATCAACCGCAGTTAGTAGTTGAGTTGAATTAAAAGGCATTGCAACACAAGCTACAGCTGATAAATCAGCCGTATATTTTAATAATTGATGACTATCATATAAAGAAACCCACACATCCCCATTTTCAGCTACTGAAACACATGACGGGGTATTATATGAATCTAAAGTAGTTGCTGATACCTGAACTGATGTTATAATTTTTCCATTTTTATCAATTTTCAATATGGTATTTTGATCGGAATCTGCAGCATACAGTGTTTCCGTATTTGGATTGTAAGACATACCATAAACCCCTGCTGTTCCTGATAATTGTAGATTATCGACAGTATTTGACGACAATTGGGGAATTGATATCGTTTGTATAAACCCGGTCCGCAATGCCTTTTTTGCCATAAAATAATCTACTGTTTGACAATTAGAACTATATGGAACAATGTTTATTTTATTCAAGTTACACTCAAACGGATGTGAGACGTATACTTCTGTTGGAATGTTATATCCAACAGGGAACTGAAAACGTTTAGGATTTGCAGTATCCGGCAACAAATTCACAGCAGTAGTAGAAGCTACAACACATGTTGCTGAGATTGGACTTAGGGGAGTTATTGTGGTGAATATATACCCTCTTATAAGTCCTCCGTCATCGTCTGTTGCATTAAAGAATATATTAGGCGCTTCATCTACTACATAAAGGCTAGGATCTACTCCAGATAAACTCAGCGTTACTGGATTAACGTTTCCGTGAATATTAGTTTTAGGATAACTAAACATATCACTTGAGGATAGCACGTCAGTCGACGATGCAAATGAAGGCAACGTTAAAGGATTAAACACGCATGTCACCATTACGGGGACAGGAACAGTCGTCCATTTTATAGGATACACATTACTCAGATAATTTTCTGTAATTTTTAATTCAGTAGGAACTAAATCCATTATAAATCTAGGAATTGCTACTTGCACAGATTCTGTGTTGCTGTAACTGTAATACGGGTATCTTAATGTTTCTGGTGGATATAAAAAATTTTGAGCACTCAGCGTGACAATCAACATAGCAGGACATCCCACTCCACTATCAAATTGTGTAGGAGAATCATCGATATAATAAAATGAAAATTCTCCAGATACTGCAATTTGATTTGAATTGCTGTATATTGGAGCTGTGTTTACTTCAATGAGATTTCCTGAAATGACTTCATTTGTTGTTGCATCAACAAATCTCCACCTCTGTGTTAAAAAATTCCACTTCTGAGGAGCAGCAGAGTACGGAATAGAGGCAGAACCTAACGAGTGCAAAGCTACTACTATTGGCTCTTGTATTCTTGTTGAAGTTAATGCTATAGTGAAACATTCTTTTGTCTTAGCCCCAACTACACTTTTATCAGCCGGAATTTTAGTTGCAACCATCGAATCTCTTATAATATAATCAACATCAATTTGTTCTTTTGCTGTCTGTAAATAACCGTTATTTGACCATGCTGATAAACTTACTTGATATATGCCTGGATAATTATATATGTGTGCTGCTGTAGTGCTGTTGTACGCAGTATTTCCATCACCAAATTCCCACGCAGTTTCAGTATATTCAAAGAAATTTTGTTGCTTAAACTCAAACTGAGTAGCATACACATTTCCTTTATACGCTCCTTCTTTTTTTAATAATGGCGATACAGAAAATTTGAGAGTTTCCATGACGTTTTATTGACTAGAATCATTATATGCCGTCTGCTTGACGAAGATGTATTCGGGGATTTTATTTAGATCTTCATAAAAGAGAAATTGAAAAGGTTCGAGTGTTATGTTGTGATTTATTATTCGTTTATCTAAATCAGGATAAGTTGAATTCCATAATAACATTCGTAAGCCTGGAACGGACTGCAAAGTATATATATTAACAGTAGCAATACTATCTACACCTTCAACTGCCAATATTTTGGCTACAAGAGAGCTATAGTCAAATTGGCCGCCTATTTTTTGCTGTTGTGGCATAAAATACTGTTGGAATATTGATGCTACTTCATTGATAATACTCTGGTCACTCTTACCTGTTCTTCTGGTTTTTGTTATCTCCAGCTTTGTAAAGTATCGGTCTTCTACTACCGTGTCGCCTGTTGAATTTTCCGTTCCAAATCTAACGGACAGGTAAATTGGATCAATAAATGTTATTTCAGATGTTAAAGGCTTTAGTGGTTGAATTCCAGAAATTATCGCCTCTTTTTGTGCAGGCAATAAATACTTCAAGCTCGCAGCAAACCCAATTCCAGGTATAGCACAAATGTATATGTTATTAAAATTACAAGCGTCCGCATAGATGATTTGGTTTAATGCAATTTGTTGGAATGCTACCGGATCTAAATTTAAGTTTTGAAAATATCTCAAATAGTCTGAAGTATATTCCCAATTATTAAACACCTTCACATCAGATATAAAATTCGAAAAATTAGTCCGTATAAAGACTTCAAAATCTTGCTGAGTTAGTAATCTATATTGACTTCTAAATGCTGCAGGTGCATGTTTTCTGATTTCGTCAGCAGACTCTATATCCTTTGGCATAGTAGAGCCAGCAGCATTAGAGAAATTCAAACTTCTGAATTCTCTGGTTTGCAAATAAACAGAAGTTTGATCTTGCTTAACGTCATTCATTATCTGACTCAACAAAGCTGTGTTAAGTACAATATATTTTGTTGTGTTCGCTGGTCCGCTTAAACTTCCTGGTCCTACTACTCCCTTTTCTCCAGAGCTTTGCAAGAAATACACTACAACTTTTTCTCCTTGTTGTAATTTTCGACCATTGACATCGTCCCCAAACAGTATTTCATACTGTAAGTTCGAATTTAATCTTTTTTCGAAAGATTTTGAATTTGGCTGCTCCATATACATGCTATGAGATTCGTTGTATTGCACCCATTTTGATTGATCTTGTTCATATACATACACATGTATGTTAAAATGATCTATTAGCGAATTTACTACATTAATTGTTACTATTTCATTTGGATTCCCAGCTGCATTATGTATAGGGCTTTCTCGAAACGATCCTTGAAACAGCAATTTTCTGTTTGATACCTGCATTAATTCTACTATTCTATTACTTTCGTTCACAGTGAACGTAATATCTTCATTGAACGAAAACGGAACCCCGGATACAATTAGATAGGAGTATCGTGGAATAGTATAATATTGATTTGCTACTTCAAAAGTATTATTTCTATTATCAGCAGATACTTGAAAGGCGAGAGTGGATGTTTGGTATCCTACAGGTTTATAGTCAAGTAATTTTACTATTCTATTAATATTTTCATATACTTGTGCCTCAGTAAACGTTGCTTCTGAGCTTGTTCTATTAAGATAAAACAAAAGAGTATTGAATGCATATGCGACAATATCTATTATTGACGCCAAATTAGATCCAATATAATTTTGATCAGTAAAAGTGCCTTGAGCATTAAGTCTTTCTATTATTAAATTTCTTAACGATATTGCGTCAAATGCAGCATATGTATTTGGAGCGATTGGAAATGAAGGGTAATTTTCGTTTTGCATTATCTGTTTCTACTAGTTTGTAATACTGTCATTTTTTGAGCTTTTTTATCCAACAGAGCACTCATTGTTGCTACAGTATCATATATAGGCACTTTTATATTAATTGTTATTTCATACGTGTTATCTTCTTCATTCGGAGTAACATTACATTCTAACAACTCAACTCTCTTTTCAAATTGATCTATGGATCTTCCAATACGTTCGCCTATGGATCTTCCATTTTCCATGGTTATTGGTTCAAAGAGAAATTGGGTTAAATCTAACCCGTATAACGGAAATAAAAACCTTTGTCCCGGCTTTGTGTTGAATATATTTCGCAATGAATTAAAGATCGCAGCAAGATCATAATCTACCTGTACGTCATTTCCATTCAGCGTTTTTTCTTCAAACCTGTTAAAGTTCGAAGCTGAACCAAAATCTAAATGTAAGTCTTTAAAGACATACTGCTTTTTGCTGTATTTTTCAGCAATTTGTTCTAGATTTGATATTCTTAAAGCCACGCTTTTATTTATCCGTTTAACTTCAAAAACACCAACGTTTTCTGCGCAGCAAGTTTATGTAAACTTATGCACGATTACTTCAAGCAGACGTGAATATTTTACGGTAGAAATATTTTACCGCTTGTAAACGTTTTGTTGTAGAGTGGAACGGATGTGTTATATGGACTAAACCCAAATTGTTGTCCAACATAATCTTCGTAGTAGGTTATTGTAGCCACATACTTTGAATTTACATATAATTGTGAAGTTACACCTACCGGTGCTGTAGTGTTAGGTCTTTTTTTATAAAATAATCTTGCTGAATTAGTGTAATTCATCATACCAATATCGTTATCAGAAGTATCTGTTTGATTTCCAGTAAGAATAAGAGAGAGCTCAACATTTCCAGCAGCAAACTTTCCGAACATTTGTGGAGCATCTGGATTGCCAGTAAAGCTAACTCCAAAATCTTTACCCAACAATCCATCATTAAACAGTATACTTCCTATAGAATTTATTGGATCACCAGACATAAATAGTGTTGCTGTAGATGGCACTCCGCCGGTGGAAGGAGCAGGATTATTATTATAAAAACAAAAGCCAGCTACATACCCAGTAAAAACACCTGCAGGACCACTAAAAATCAACCCATTAGACGTATCGTTGACACCAACACTTAATTTGTTTGTGAACGGATTGTATGGAACAGCAAGCGCTAACGGATGTGTTCCAGATGTTAGATGAACTTTACCGGCTCCAAATTTTCCTGTTAATACATCGTTATAACCCTGCATTTTATATTGAAAACCCAACCCTGCACGATCCGGCGAAAACTGGACAGATAATCTATCATTCCCATTTACTGCAACAGACATAGTAGACAATAAAGTAACTGCTGTGCTACCCGTCCTGTTCTCAAAATATATTGTATCTGGAAATCCATAGGAGCTAACACTTTTTAGTAAAGTGTCAGTTTCTTCGGTTGGCCCAGTTAAGTTGTTTGAAAAAAGAGCGAATGGTGTCGTTGTTGGTGGAGTCCAATTAGCAACTGTTAAATTTACGTTTGAGTATGAACCTGAATATGGACTATCTATAATAAATGTTCCGTGCACCATCGACGTCAATGGAGCATCGGTTTGGTCTAATTTATATCCAAATGCCGAACCTAGTCTATTCGATTTTGCTATAATAGTTGATCTCCATACGTTATTAACAAATACATTGACCGCAATTAACCTATCGCTAGATAAAGCTGGTACTGTTGAATTGTAATAGAGCACGTCTCCGTTTCCAACCGTACACAAAGAAATATCTTTTCCTGCTAACGCGTCCTCCCGATCTCCAGTAAGAGAATATTCATATAGCTCACCAACCCCTGGTTGAGTTTCTACCGGCGTTTTAGGAACTATTTCTGACGCATTAAGAATAGTTAATGAGACATTTCCCCTCGAAAACAATGCTGTAGAAATAGTAGCAGTGCCTTTAGGTTTGTATCCAAAATACGTTCTTAGTCTGTCCGAAGTAAACGCTACAGTCAATCGTTTCCTTCCATTGACAACCAATGTCATAACTTCTGTGCTTGAGTGATCCATCGGCCTCGAATTGAAATAAAATATGTCATCTTCTACACCAGCAATTTCAATCCCCTCTCCTGAGTTTTGGTTATAAGATCCTTTCAACGAAAACTGAAATATTTCCGGAAGTTCAGGAAGAGGAGGAAGAGACGCAGATAATTGTCCTACTACGACCCAAGGCATATTAACCTCATTTACGTTTATATTTCGGATTTCACAAGTAGTATATTGTCCGCCTGTGCTTAAAGTCTGGAATGAACTAACCTTAAACGCTGGATCTTCAAAATATCCTCTTCCTGTGCCTAATTGCAATATTGTTGTTCTGTGATTAGGCTTAAACGTTGCAGAAGCAGCCTTGCTTATTTTAACATTATTCGTTCCTGTTAATACAATTGTTGTGTTATTGTGAGACGGATTAAATTCGAATGTGGTCTGAGTAGCAACAGTATAAGTTCCAGACATTTCCAATATTGCTGTCTGTAAATTTAAAGCGGATAGAGCTAAACTTGTGGAAAGGCTTAATGCAGTAAGAGTCAAGCTTGACGAAAGATTCGAAGCGGTGAGATTTAAATTGGTGGTAAACGCATCATCCCCAGCAGATAAACTAGTTATTTTTTCGTGAAGTGATACAGCGCTTAACGATAAGTTGCTAGACAATTCAAGTGTTCTTGAGTCCAAAGCAACAAATGAATTATTGATTGTGTCTAAGGAGTCTCCTATGCACTGTTCTTGGGAAATTGGTATACCTTGTAGAGCCATATTCTTATTTATCTTTTTAACTCAATAAACAATACCAGTTTAAAATTTATATAACCAGTTCTACACGTATGATAGAGACCAACCTACAATCTTTACCGACTTCGCGTAAGTGTCATCAGTCAGATCTAACTTTCCACTAGCACCGCTATAACACGGCCTTCTTATAAAGAATCTACACAAGTGTCCAGCACGTTGATTCTGAAACGGCTCTCTTAATGGAGCAAAAGTGGTAACGTTGACGGTATCACTTCGTTTACAGAGTGTTTTAGATCGAACAGTGTCTATTTCATTAAATATTAATGAGTATGGTTCATTTGCTGTGAGCACCTTTCCTCCAAAATCCCAAACCACATCAGCCTTTACGTTTCCAGCCGTTTCTCCAGCTCCTGCTACTTTGGAGAAATAAAACCTCGTTGTTCCTCCGATTTTGGTAAAGGTTCCACCAATATACACTCCATTGAGTCCTTTAAGAAGCGCGTTAGTATTTCGTGTTGGAGCTGTAGGAGTTTCAATAGCCCAATCAACCTTAGCACCAATATTGTTACCGACAAGTGGATCAGATGCCTTCGTTACAGCTGCAGCATGACCGGAATATTCGTCGTTTATTTGTGTAAAATCACCTATAGCATATATGTTACTGTTAATAAACGCGTTCTGTATTTCTATTTTTCTTACCGCTCCATTAAATCGGGGTTTCCAATCCATTAAAACAGGAGCTTGTTCAATTTGTACATCAAATGCAGCAGCATGTAAATAAGCACCTTCAGATTCCATTACGGGCTGATTCAATGAATCACTAAATACCGATTGCTGTACAATTTTAGTAAATTCTCCACCAACATACAACACTGAAACGTCCACGTCATACGCTAAAGTAAATACAGGTTTATTTACAATCAACTTAATTGATTGTACTATTTCTCCTGTAAGAGTCAGAGCCATCAAATTTTGTTGATTTAATAATCCGTCTATTTCAGCAAAAAAATCACCACCGATAAAAAGTTGATTAGACGTTTCCACAATACAATTAATCTCACAAACGTTTGTTAGAGAACTTTGTATGGTTTCACAGAAAGCAGAATCTATACAATTGTGTTGTTGGTTGTTTAACAACTTTAATAGAGATATTTTTAATATAGATTTACTATAGTATCTCTTACCAGATTTGAATGATTCAGCTTCTACCCCAAAGTTAACAAAATCAAATCTACCAACGACGTATAAATCAGATCCAACTACAGCACAATCATGAAGAGAACCATTGACATAAAACTGATAAGTTTTTTTTGAAGTATTGTCCCACACAGTTAAACTTCTTCCAGCAGTAGGTGACCTAAAGCTTCCTCCTATTATAAATATGTCACGAATATCATTAGCGTCAATATCTATCGTAATGCTCGTATTTTTTATGAAATTCACCGATCCAATTTCTCCAAAATCAACTGCGTTTCCGTTTACACCATCAAACAACGAGACGGCACTCACTCCGACATTTCCTAATTCGTTGTGTAAATCTCCACCGCTCGAATTAATCGTTGCAAATTTTCTTGATGTAGTTGTTCCAATATTATTAAATTCTCCTCCTATATAAAGCATATTTCCAACCTCACAAAAACAGTGAACCGGACCATCAGGCGATACAGAACCTCTTTGACCGAAAGACACTGAACTATTTGTTGCAAATACGGTTTCAGCATTATTTGATGATGCTGTCCAAAATAAAGTTAATTGAGGAGAACCGTTTTCTGAAATGGCATCAAAAGTTCCTATGGGCTTAGAGTCCTTCAAACTGCTTATGTACGGAAAAACGTACATGTCAGTGTTAAATCCGTCAGATAACGCACACGAACTCAATGTTATATTACTGCTAATTGAATCGAATTTTTTATATAATGTTGGTTTGGGAGCAAGTTCAAGCTTTATATTGTTACACCCTAATAAATCCATTTCATGAGTTACGAACGTATCTTTTCCATCTCCCACTGCTCTCGGGATTTTGCAGAGTTCATCATTCAATATGGTAAAATTAGAATTTATTGTACGAAGAGAGTCTCCTATGCATTGACTACTAGGAATTAAAGTGGTATATTGACATGACGGCATAATATCTATTTATTCTCGATGTTTAAAATGTTGGCTGTATTTGGAAATAGTTTTTTCATAATTTCTTCTGGAGAAGCTACAAGTATATTTAAATTATTTTGTGCTTTGTTTACTTGTTCTTGTTGTTTTAACTGCATTAGCTCTTTTTTTCCCTGTAGCTTGATGTATTCCATTTGCTCGTCTCTGTCAGCTTTTTTGTCTACTAGAGCGCCTTTGTTCAAAGTATCTAATGCTTGTGACGTAGCAGCCATTAGTTTTGATAAAGCATCGATTTCTCTTGCATCTTGACCTTGAATAACATAAGGAGTCATATTCTGTATAGCTCCCACTCCAGCATCAATTATTGCTTTAGTCTTGTCTAGAAAATATTGATTAGCATTTTCGTCTGTTATTGGAGACTCATCTTCCTTGGGTTTTTGTATATCATTTGTCGTCGCAGAGAAGTCAAATGAAGAAAGTTCATCTAATAAAGAAGTTATGTTTGGATCATCCACTCTTCTAATTATCAAGCTTGATTAATTTTATAAACATACTAAAGTGCTAATTATGTCAATCGTAATCAATACAATTCAAGGCACATTCATCGTACCTTCAGAAAAACAGGCTGAGCTGATTTGTTGGCTCCAGACTCACGCTATTAAAGCTGGACAAGAACCAGTCAGAGAACAAATAAATCAAGATGGCAACACATATGTTGGGAGACAATTGATCACAGAGGGGAGAAAGTAACATGAAACACATTTGTGGACCTAATACAAAAAGCGATCTGACCGGAATCGAGCCAGAAGACATTCAACCAAATGCTGTAGATCTCCGTCTAGGCAAAGTTTTTAAAATCCTTCCTGAAGTATTTGAAATTGCTGGAAATGCAAAGAAACACAGAGGTTCCTACGAAATAATGCCTGACGAAAAAGAAATGTTTCACTTGGAACCAGGACAATACGAAGTAATCATGGAGAATAAAATTACTGTTGGCTCCAACGAAGCTGGCTGGGTAATTACTAGAAGCACTCTCAACAGGAATGGATTATTTCTTACTAGTGGCCTTTATGATAGTGGTTATTCTGGTGTAATGGCTGGGGTACTTCATGTAACTATTGGACCAGCTAAGATTAAAAAAGGAACTCGAATTGGTCAATACTTGAGCTTTGATGCTGAAATGTTAAAAGAATATGATGGTTCATATGGGTTGAAATCAGAACATGATAAAAAATATAATTGATGAGCGACTTTAGCAATCTACTCGTTGAGAAATATAGACCGACCCATCTAGAGGATATTGTACTATCTAAAGACGACCGAGCATTTTTTGAGTCTCTGCAAGAAAAACAAGAAATACCACACTTGCTTTTTGCAGGAGTACAAGGTTCTGGTAAAACAAGTTTAGCAAAAATTATAGTAAATGACATTCTTGATTGCCAATATCTTTACATTAACGCATCTGACGAAAACGGCATTGATACTATTAGAGGTAAGATTTCCGGTTTTGCTAGAACTAAATCTCTTGATGGTAAACTCAAAGTTGTTTTGTTGGATGAAGGAGATCAGATTTCTCTCGATGCCCAAAAAGCTCTGCGTAATATTATTGAAGAATTTGCTTCTAATACTCGATTTATTATAACTTGCAATTATCTTTTTAAGATTATACCAGCTCTGCAAAGCCGCACTCAAATCTTTAATCTAACACCTCCTATTGAAGGCGTGGTCCAAAGAGTTAAAGAGATTCTGCAAAAAGAAAACATTTCGATTGATAGTTCGCAAAAGCCTTTATTGTTAGAGCACATTAGGAAAAATCTTCCTGACGTTCGCAGAATTATAAATGATGTTCAAAAATTTACTGTTTCAGGTTCTTTGAACATCAGAGTTGATAGCGGATGTGGATCTGTCGTTTCTCAAATTTTAGAACGAATTCAAAGCAAAGGCGATATTTGCGAACTTCGCAGATATGTCATCGAGAACGAAAGACATTTTTCATCTGATTACAGAAATCTACTCAAGCACTTTTTCGAATTTGTATTTAATAGTAATTTATCAGAGCAAATTAAGACGGAAGTTCTCTTATGTGTTGCGAAAGGAATGGAGATGGATTGTTTTGTCGTTGACAAAGAAATAAACTGTTTTGCTGTATTAGCAAATGTTTATAAAATTGTTAACAATTAGCCGCCACAACAAGATCTTTTTCTTGGAGCAGTGTTTGCTGCAGGAGGGGCGGTTACTATTGCTGGAGGAGAAACTGGGGTTGGACGGTTAACTGAAGCGGTTAATCGAGATTGTTCAACTTGATTCTGCAGACTAGAGTCTGACTGAGATCTGTTTATATGTTTTAACAACTCTTTAGACGCGAGAGCAGGATCACTATATGTTGGAGTTTCGTACTCCAAAATTTCACCATCATATAAAAATCCCCTAAATCCACCTTCTACAGGTTCAATGTTGATTCTATTTTTCATAATTTCGTGTCAAATTACTTATTAAAAATCGCATCAAACTCGTGATGCTCACATTTTCTTTTAGACGTTAATTTCAAAAAGAATGAGACACAAACTCACCAGCAAAATCGACGAGCTTAATCAAAGAATCTTCTTTTGTACACACATCAGTGACAATTTCAAGTTCCGGACTTTCTGGTGGTTCATAAGGCGAGCTGACGCCAGTAAAGTTAGATATCTCTCCTGAACGAGCCTTTTTGTACAATCCTCGTGGATCACGAGATTCACATGTTTGAAGCGAAGCATTAATGAAAACTTCAGCAAATGGTATACTGTTGTGTTGGCAAATTCTCCTAACGATATCTCTGTCTGCTCGGTAAGGTGAAATGAGAGAACAAATAACAACCAATCCAGCTTCAGCCATTATTTTTGCTGTCTCACCTGCTCTTCTAATGTTTTCTGTTCTGTCTTCATGAGTAAATGATAAATTAGAGCAAAGGCCGTGACGAAGATTATCTCCATCTAAAACAAATGATGCTATCCCTCGCCCACAGAGTTGATTTTCAAGTGCTGTAGCTAAAGTAGACTTGCCAGAACCAGATAATCCCGTAAGCCAGATAACAGCTCCGCGGTGACCAAATAATTTAGCTCGAGATTCTCTGGATACATTACTCAATGTCCATGTGATATCTTTGTTGATTACTTCTGAATGTTTATAGTTCGCTTCTCGAACAATTCCTCCTCCCCCAATTCGTTTACCTACAATAATAACAAATCTGCCTGTGCTGTTAATGTAGGAGTTGCTATCAAACGCAATAGGCTTACGTAAGCGGATAAGAACATCAGCTACCTCGTTTTTTAAAAGGCTGGTTCGGGATTTGGTGATTGGCTCTAATGTGGAAGAATTTAAAATTCGTTGAAATTCTTTTACGCGACCTTCTACCGATTGTGTGCCTATTTTAAGATTAAATGGTTTATCAAGCGCTAATGGTTCATCACATAACCAAAAGAGACTTGCTTGTATTTCTCTGCCCTCGATAGGACAACCGTTTATACTACTGGCAATCTGTCCCCGTTCAACGAAGATTTGTTCTTCAAGAGTAATAGCAACAGACTCTCCAGCAAAAGCAGAAGTTTTAGGAATATCAGACCCCCAACTTTCTATGGTTTTTATGCGACTGCTTTTACTGTTTGGACAAAAGACTAATTCCTCGCCGACAGTTAGTCTACCTGATTCAATATGACCAGCAAGAATTCGGCGCTCATCAAAACGGTAAATGTCCTGTAAAACAAAACGCAGAGGCAGTCCTTCCAGAGTTTTTGGCGTATCAAGTTGATCTAAAGCGTCAAGAATAGCTGGTCCTGTGAACCACTGCATCTCACTGCTCGGGGCGGTGATGTTATGACCGTGTTTGGCTGAGATTGGTATAAATTGCCTAGGAATTATGTTGAGACTCTTTAAAAATTCCGAATATTCCGCACAAACTCTATCAAATATCTCTTGTTTAAATCCAACAAGGTCCATTTTATTTATTGCAACAATAACTTGTTCGACTCCTAGTAATGAAAGCAAATAAGCATGACGCTTAGATTGCTCTTGAATGCCTTCGTGTGCATCAATGAGTAAAATAGCAGCATCAGCATTAGCTGCACCAGTAATCATGTTTTTCAAAAATTCTTTATGGCCAGGAGCATCAATAATTACATACTCTCTGAGTTTTGTTCGGAATGGCAATTGAGTTGTGTCTATTGTAATGTTTTGTTCTTGCTCTTCGAGAAGAGCATCCAACAAGAATGCAAATTCAAATTCCATTCCTTCAGCAGTACTCGCATTACGTATTTGTTCTATCTTACCTTCTGGTAATGAATCAGTATCGTGAAAGAGACGTCCTATAAGAGTTGACTTGCCATGATCAACATGACCAACAATTACGGTTTTAAGTTTTGAAGTGGTTAATTGTGTGTTTTCGTTAAAAGAGTTCATTTAGTAAAAATTATATAAATAATATGAGAAAATAGATCGAGGATGTAATTTAAACTACGATCTTACATAAATCCTTTAGCGCGAAGTTTTTGCATAGCATTTCGCTCATGATGATCTTGAGCCCGGCCTGACCGTTCACTAGTTTTTGTGACTAAAAGTTCAGCAATAATTTCCTCTATATTAACTGCATTGCTTTGCACTGGCTTTGTAATAGGCCAGCAGCCTAATGAGCGGAAACGGTAGTTTAATCCATCTTCACCCTTTCTCGCAAAATACATTTGTGGAATCGGAATATTCTCCCGCTCGATGTAGCGCCAGATGTCAACTTCTGCCCAATCTAACAACGGCTGAACACGGATGTGCTCGCCGGGTTCTAATGCCGTAGTGAATTGATTCCAGAACTCCGGCGGTTGATCTTTATAGTCCCACTCAAATTCAGCATTACGAGGCGAAAAATAACGTTCTTTTGCACGTGTTGAATCTTCATCTCGACGAATACCAGTGATAAGCGCGTCAAACTTTCGTTCTGTTAGGACTTGTTGGAGGGCCACTGTTTTTAGTTCATGTGTGACGGTCATTGGATCGTGAGTTTCGTAGCCAATAGAAGTAGTATAAGAACCAATGCCTTTACGAGCATCATCATTGATCTTCACGATCAAATCGAGCTTGTATTTTTCAACTGCCCACTCACGAAATTCCAGCATCTCTGGAAACTCATACGTGGTATCAATGTGTAGTAACGGATATGGGATGTGACCACAAAATGCTTTTTTTGAAAGCCAGATCAGAACGTTAGAGTCCTTACCCATGCTCCACGGCATGCAGAGGTTGGAAAAGCTATGGTAGGCTTCACGAAGAATGTAGATGCTTTGCGATTCGAGTTTATCAAGATGATCCATGTAGAAAATTATTTTATCAAAAGTTGAATGAAATTTCAACATGATTAATTTAATTAATGTTCAGCAGAGACATTATCACTCTAAAATTGCCTCAAAAGGTTCGTGAGCTTCTTTAAATCTATGTATCTTTACAGCATAAATAGCATTCATAAACGATCCTGCTTCAAATACGTGATCAACTCTGACCACAAACCACTGACCATATAATTTATTATTATAATCGTTATCAGTACTTCCGTCAGTCTTGTCAATCGCAATAAACGTTCCTGGACTTCTCAATGTTAATCCGAACGTCTTAAAGCATATACATGTGCTCTGAAATAGTCCAGTATACATAAGACTATGCAAGCTGTTTTTTTGTCGTAATAACTCTCCCCAATTAACATCATCACCATTCAGAGTGAATGTCGGAAATAGGTTATATGCTTTTTTAGTTTGATGTAAGGTAGGAATAAATAACTTTTCGCTATTCGCAGTTCCTTTAAATAAAGGCTTTATGTAGTTCTCTGTTATAAGTTTTCTTACAGTTAATATATCATTTTTCTCGAATTTGACTTTAAACGTTCTCTTTCCCACGTCTACTGAATATAGAGGAGCAGACGTAAATGAAGAACTATTAATATGAGGATTCATATCAATAAAACTGTAAGAAATAATTTGTCCGTATTTGAATGTTTTTAAGTCGCGATTTGGATCCTCACTAAACGGAGATTTAAATCCCAAATCAACAGAGTTCCCCCGTTGAGATTGAGACGTCACAAAGAAATGTTCTAATTGTAACTCACCAGCTTGATCCCCCTCTGTTGCTTTTTTAAATATTTTAGTAAGAGGAACTAACGTCAAATCTTCAAGTAAGTCAGGAGATTTTGGATGCTGCGTAGTCAACAAACACATGTCGTGTATTGTATCTACCTCAGCTCCTTCTAAAGGTTCTTTGCTTGCGTGATGAGCTAACAAATATTCTATATCTTCAGCAGCAGAAGTTGATGCTGGGGATGTATAAAATATTTTTGTACTACCTTCATCCCATTCTTCTGGATTTGGAATTATTATTTTGAGTTCTTCAAGCCCACCAGCAGCTGGTTCTCCTACTGACTTATTCCACACTTCAACTATTGCTTTTCCTGTTTCTAGTGCACCCTCTTTTGCTAAAAGAGTTGAATTATCTGCATCAGGACTATATGCCGTAGAGTATTCTAGATTAGTAGTTTGTAATATATGCTGCCTAACATCTCTGAAGTATATTTTTACACATTTCATGTATGCAGCCATCGGACCTTTCATTCCAGGAACGTCATTAATATCCTCCATTTCATAAATTGAAAAGAGATGACTTATACACCACTTTGGATCTCCCTCTTGAATAGGTAAAGAGGTTCCTGATTCTGCTTCTCCTTCTCTGGTGATTGGTATTATTGACACTCTCAGTAAGTCATATCCATCACCTCTAAACTGAAATGTCTTCATTGTTTCAGAATTCTCCATTGCACCATTAATAAAACTCATGAAGCTTTGAGCAAGCGAAAGATGCTGAGATGAAATAGCATCTTCAACCATGTACATAAATATCATACTACCCTCTACAACCCAGTCACCTAAATTGTTTACTAATTTCAGCTCCATTACTGCGGCTGGGTTTATTGGATATACTTTGTTTGCCACTTCCTTTAAATCTCCGCTGTTGTCTAACCAAAACTCTACTTTATGAGTAAGTTCATTATACTTTTGCTCAAAAAACTTTCCGGCAGAAAAGCTTTTCTTTCCGCTTGTTCCATTTATTACACCTCGAACTGCATTTGCAGTAGCTCTAATGCCGTCCTTCACGGCATCGAGTCCAGTGTTAATTATTGGTGTAATTACTTTTGATAATCCGTCAGAAATGATATTACCCATAATATTATTTTCTTAGTTGTAACATTATTTCTTTAGCTACATCTACGATTAATACTTTAATAGTGTCTCCTGGAATAATTTTTTTAGTTGGATCCATTATTTTATTTGCGTATAATATCAACCACCACAAATTTGGAGTTTCATAATGCTTATACGAAATCATGGGCCACGTATCTCCTGGACTTATTGTATAAACTTTATATAAACTGTTTGGTAATTTTTCAGGCAGAGCCAAAGCTTTTATTAAATTATAGTAATAGCTGCCTGATTGATCCTTATACACATTAAACATATTTTCCAAACATTGTGGATCCAATCTTTTCAGCTCTTTAATGTCGTGTTGTCTCATTTGTATCCTTATTTACTACGCTTTTTTTTTCGCTATTACATTAACTCTTCCTTGCGCATCGCCGTTAATTAATGCTTGGAACTGATTTAAGCTAGGCATTACCATCTCCGACAACGTTATGGAAACCTGATAGGCATCAGGAACAATAAAATCACCAATCATTCGTTGGTTTCCTAAGTTTTCAACTTTGATGTTTGTAACACATGAAGCAAAACAGAAATATTGCTGAGGAACATATACTCTATAAAAGCAAGGAGGAATGCCTGTAATAAAATCTCGCTTTATATATAAGTTTTGACTCATAAACCTATAGATGAAATCTCGATTTTTTTTCCAAGCCCCCGGCGTTAACGTATTATATAAAGGAAATTCAATTGTAATTTCTCTGTCGTTGTGTGCAGAGAACACGCGTGGTCTATCAAAGATTCCGACTACTGGATACATTCCTTTCAGCGCTGTCATTGCTGCTGCCCCTGCAAACTCCCCAACTTTCATTCCGGTTCTTACCATGTCTCCCATTCCTTTTGTGACTGAAAATTGGTCTAACATATCAGCAGCACCTCCAGTCACATCTTTAATTGATTGACTGATTTCATCCATTTGCTCCCACTTTGTCGTTCCTAAATCAAAAGCACTTTTGGAAAAGTAAGGAAATATGTATTTGTTGTTTGTTGGATTATCAGGAAAAATTTCATCATATACTTCAAGTAACCCCTTAGGAGCAGCTCCAAATGCTCCACCTGCTGTGTTTACTACCCCTTTACCGTAAAACTGCATTTGTCTCATCAACGTAGATTCTGTATTTCTATGCTCAGCTAAAACAATATATGGAATATCATCTCTTTTAATGTTTGAAGCAGTCCAAGGATAACTATGAACGATATCATCAGTTTTGGGGCTTTGAGTTTTGCGATCAAAAGTTGAAGCAGAGCTGCCCATTTGATCGTCTGAAAGAGGTTTTTCCATGTCGTATCCAGCATATGTTTCCATTGGAGCTGCTGCAGGCGCTACCTCTGTTTTGTTTGCTGGATTTGTAACTTCAAATGTTTGTGAAGATGCCTCGTCAGGAGGAGCTGCTGTGACGTTATTCAGTGGCCTCAACAACAATTCATCATCAATACTAATTCTCTGAGAAGGAAACGTTTTTGAAGGTGTATTAGTACTGAAAGACATAATGTTATTTATCCTTCAAAAACGTTTAAGCTGGACGCTGTTTCATTTTTTCAATACTTGCTCTGAAGTTAGCAATTTCTTGATTTCCGCCCTTAGCTATTTCAGACGTTCGTGCTGGAGCTTGTCCGCCGCCCCCACCAGAATTTGAGTTAACAATAGTATTTCCACCAGGCTTTTCAGCTATAGATACGCCAAGTTGTCCTAAGGCGCCTGCTAACTTATTAAACCCACGGACTAGTAATGATAAGTTTTGATTTGATGTATCAAAGTTTGCTGCAATTTTTGTTAATAATTGATCGGATTTTCCACCTCCCAATGCAACTGCTGAGTCTATCGTAGTACTTTGCGATGAGGAAGAAGATGTTGTTTCGTCAGGCGTTGCTTCAGCTGTTAATTCTTCAGGAGCAGTAGTAGTTAAATCAACAGGAGAGGCAAACTGAGATTCAAGATCCCGTTGTATATAGTCATGAGCACCTAGGTGTACTTGTCCCTGTTCTCTGGGTACTGCTGTTACAGCTGGTCTTGAGTTATCAGAAGACGCTTTAGTAGTCTCAACAGAATTTACTGAAGCTTTTTTATTTCCCTCTACACTTCCAGACACTTCGTAGTTCTGTTGGTCAGGAGACACACCAGCTGCTTTTTTTACTTGAGCTTCCTTTAAATTCACCGCTAAACGTTCTGCAAATATCTGTTCGCTCGACGCTTCCCCTAAGGATTTTCGAGTGTATTGTTTTTTAAACGCTGTATCAAATTCTTTAGATATTCTTCCGTCTCGAACTGCCTGTTCATATTCAGCTGGTGAAGTTATACCTTGGTTTACGAGCTCGGCTGTAATTTTATCGTAATTTTTAGTTTTTAACGGATCGTTTTTCTCTTTAGCTGCTAGTAAACTACTTAAATCAGCAGGTTGTTGTTCTGGTGTAGATCCCTTCTTAGGAATTGCTGTTACAGCTGGTCTTGACTTATCAGAAGATGCTTTAGAATCCATTGCTGGTTTTTCTGCACCCTCTTTAGAAGGTTTTCCAGAAACTGTTCCTGGCACCACTTCACCACCACTGAACTCTGCTGAAGTCCCTCCAGCTGATTTAACTTTATTTGATTTACGTTCAATTCTTAACTCATCCGTTGCATCTTCTCCGAACTCATCGGAAAATACACCATCTTTGTACGTATATTTCCAACCATCTTCGGAAATATACGTGCCGTCATCTGTTTTCGTTAGACCAAATTTTTCAGCAGCAATATCTCCTGGTGAAGCTTCTTGTTTAGGACTTGCTGTTACAGCTGGTCTTGACTTATCAGAAGATGGTGCAGCGTTGGTCGAAGATGTTGTAGTGGAGTGAGTACCTTTGCCGTTTATTGTTGATTCTGTAACTACCGTCTCTGATGCTTTTATTGATTTTGCATCTTTTGCATCTGCTTCTGTTAATTCAACCTTTTTTCCGTCATCAGTTGGATCTTGAAACGGATTGTTTTTGTTATATCTTTGTTGAGCTTTAAAAGCTCCTCGTCTCTCTTTGTCTTTAATATACTCGGGATCACTATCACGAGTTTCACGGTAAGCGACACTAGCATCATTTCGTTTCTTCCTCACCTCAGGTGAATCATCGTTATCATATTCGCTAAAACTACTAGAAGACACAGAAACATCTTTTTGGTTGCCTTTAACTGCAGGATTGGGTGATGATTCGCTTGTCGATCCACTTTCTACTTCTCCTCCTTTAAGCGTCCCAGAAGTACCTTCAGACGTTTTGTCTTTCTGAGGTTTTAATAGTGCTTCTTGTTCAGCTGCTTCTTCAGAAGGTTTAGACTTTAGCTTATTTCCAACAGCAGCAAACATTGCAAGGTCTGCTGCTTTTGATCCAAGCATTTTGTAAATGCCATTAATAGTTTTGCGAGTCTTTTCTCCTATTTGTTCAGCTGCTCCAATATAACTCTTCGGATCAAATATATTGTCGACTTTATATGCTTCATCGTCAGCAGATTGTTCTTTTACGGCTTCTATTTTTTGATCTATGTAATCTTTGGGACGTTCTGCAGCTTTTTTGGCTTGACTTATAATTGGAGAATTTTTAGCCTCACTTTTTGTAGGAGTAGTAGGAGCTGCTTGTTGTTCTTGTGGTGTAACGACTGCTTCGCTGCTTGCAGTGGTAGTAGGAGCGGCTTGTTGTTCTTGTGGTGTGCTGCTTACAACAGGAGATGTGGTAGCGGCTTTTGCATCTACAGTCTCTTTGCTGTCAGCAGGAGGCTCTGCTGTTTCTGCTGCTGGTTTGACTTGTTCAGAACCTCCTTCAGCAGATTCTCCTTCCGTCTTAATGTCTTCTTTAGCTAAGCTTCCTTCGTCTAATGCTTTTACTATTCCTTCTGGTAAAACCTTTGCAGCTAACCAGCGAACCCACGACCATGTTCCTTTCCACCATGCTCTTGCTTTTTCAAGAATCATGTCTTTAATTGCAGCAAATGGACTTTTGGGAGCAGGCGGAGCAGCAGCGTCTCCTTCTTTCTCTTCTTTTATTCCAAAGAAGCTTAATATTCCTCCTAAAATTGGAACGGCTAATGCTAGAGTTTTTAGTGCTTTTAGTGGATCAGTTGCGAGCCACTTTATGCCTTTGATTAAAGGACCTATGACCGGCATGTTAGTAATTTTTTCAAACACCCAATCTTTTAATCCTTTAATCCAATTTCCTATTGTATTACCAGCTTTTCCAACAACAGATCCAGCTTCTTTATCACCAAGCAATCCCCCTAACATTTCCATTCCAGGAACCATATAGGCAAGTTGCTTTAACCCCTTTAAGAAGTTACCTTGTGCAAATTCTCCAAGTGCGCTTATCGCAGGTCCTATAATTGGGAGTAATTTTAACCCAGAAATTATTTTCTTTAATGCCCATTTAGCAAGAGATCCAATCCATCCAGCCACGGTTCCTACTCCCCCTCCAACTTTTCCTGCAACAGATCCAGCTTCTTTATCACCAAGCAGACCTCCCAACATCTCAAATGGAGGGAATATATAAGCCATCTGCTTTAACCCCTTTAAGAAATTACCTTTAACAAACTCACCAAGAGCACTTACTGCAGGTCCTATAATTGGAAGTAATTTTAACCCTGAAATTATTTTCTTTAGTGCCCATTTAGCGAGAGATCCAATCCACCCGATCGGAGCAGCAGCAACCTTTGCAACTCCTCCAGTTTCTTTATCGCCAAATAAAGCTCCAATCATTTCAAATGGTGGAATTATATATGCTAGCTGTTTTAATCCCTTGAGGAAGTTGCCACTAGCAAAAGCCTCTACAGCCTTCAAGGCTGGTCCAATAATCGGAAGCTGTTTGACGCCAGCATATATCTTTTTAAATACCCAAGCAGCAAATCCACCAACCCACTTCGTCAATCCTCCAGCAACTCCTCCAACCTTGCCTACCACCCCAACGTCTTTGTCTCCAAAAAACCCTCCAATAAGCTCTACTCCAGGCATTATGTAAGCCAGTTGTTTCAACCCTCTTAAGAAATTCCCACTAGAAAATGCTTCTACTGCTTTGAGTGCAGGCCCAATGATAGGAAGTTGCTTTATACCACCATATATCATTTTAGCTACCCATGCTATAGCTTTGCCTAAAAATCCAGCAGTGCCTTTTATCATGCTCGCGGCCCCACCAGAAACAGCACTTACGTTTTTATCTCCGAACAAAGCTCCAATAAGCTCTACTCCAGGAATCATATAAGCTAGCTGTTTTAATCCTTCGCCATAATCATTTGCGATCATTGCTTTAACCGCTCTAATTCCTGGCCCTATAATTGGAAGCGCCATTGCTCCCTTTAGGATGAGATTGCCTAACCCCTTCAACCACCCCATTAAAATTCCTCCTTTGTTGGCCGTTGCTCCAGGTTTGGATCCGCCCCCTTTCCAATCCAAAACAGCATTCAATACACTCAGGCCTAGACTGAGTGTAGTGCCTAATATTGGACCGACTCCAGGAATAAAGCTGACTAAAGCCGAAGCAACATCTATTAATCCACCGATAACGTCACCTTTTAATAATCTACTAACAGCAAATCCCAAACTAATTGCTGGACCAATAATAGGAATAAAATTGAGTCCTTTTCCAACAAATTTTGCAAAAAAACCACCAATTACTTTGGTGATTGATCCAAATATTCCCGTAGTAGGGAGCATTCTAGCAACTGCTCCAATTCCAGAAGAAAACATTCCCATTAATTTAGAACCAAACGCAGTAAACATTCCCGTAACTTTGCCAAGCGCTCCTCCCAACATTCTCATTAAGGCAAAAGGCGATTGTACCAGTGCACTCAACGAAGCCATCCACCGTGTTGCTCCGACTGCTAAGAGTTTTATACCACCAATTAAACCACCTTGAGCTAAGATCTTTAAAATTCCTTTAAACGGACCATCCGTACTCAATCCTTTTACTAAAGCTGCAAGCCCACCCAACACAAGAGCTCCTCCAGCAATAAGAATGCCAAGCGAGGCAAAAAGACCTGTTCCTTTTAGCATGTCAAGCAAGCTTGAAGATCCATCGTCTTTCGGTTTTTCTTTGTCCTTATCTTTCTTTTTCTTTTCCGTCGGAGCCTTAAACATGTCTCCAACAATTTCCGGAAGCTTCTCTTTTAAATTTTTAACGCCATTTTCAGTAAATCCACCGAATAGCATGATTTGAGGCTTTTCTTCTTGCTCTAATAAAGAACGGTTAGCTGTGGGATCTTCATCAAGTAAGGAGGAGACAGCTAATGGAGGAGAAGTTTGCTCAGTTCTATTTTGGCTTTTTGTTTCGCTTACTACTGCTGAATTTCTAGCTGACTCTTCTTTGACATTAGTATCATTCTCTCTAGTGTCGCTACCCTTTTTCTTTTTTTTCTCTTTAATCTTAGAATTTTCTTCGTAAACAGCCTGACCATCAAGCACTTCATTATTGGCAGCAGCTCGTCTTTTTCTGCTTCTAATTGCTTCTGGGTGGTCAGAATATTCTTTCTTAGCAGCCACTTTGCCGTCAGCCTTTTGCGAAGAATCTGCTGGTACTTTAATCTGTTTTAATGAAGAAAAAAATCCTTTAACTCCATCTAACAATTGACTGCCGGCATTTTTTACATCTTTTGCTTGAGAAGATTCTGATGCCTTTTTTAAAGGCGCGGCTATTGTATTGAATAATGAAGTAGTGTTTTCTTTTAACTTTGTAAATGAATCTACAGCAAACTCCTTAGTCTTAGATACAGCAGCAGTTGCGGTTGGTTTAAATGCTTCCGTTCTTTGTATAATCCCTTGCTTGATGGAATTTACTTTAGTTCCAACTTGTTCTAATGACTTTTTTCCCGTCTCTAATGCCTTCGTTGTCTCGGGCGACGTAGCTATTTTAGTAATCGACTTAACAAGAGACTCAACAAGCGAATTTGTATTATCTTTTAACTTTGTAAATGAATCTACAGCAAACTCCTTAGTCTTAGATACAGCAGCAGTTGCGGTTGGTTTAAATGCTTCCGTTCTTTGTATAATCCCTTGCTTGATGGAATTTACTT
>Ga0247843_1000511_pt1 | contig 91689 bp, 97 predicted proteins | sample LaCruzMarch2017__FD_192420 | JGI IMG/M metagenome (GOLD analysis project Ga0247843, IMG submission 192420) | Freshwater microbial communities from meromictic Lake La Cruz, Castile-La Mancha, Spain - LaCruzMarch2017_8m | ecosystem: Environmental > Aquatic > Freshwater > Lake | place: Spain... | reverse complement strand
TTGAACTGCTCAGGATTCTAAATAACGTGGCACAACATCGAGGAAATCGACTGGCACACAATCATGGAAATCGAGTGGCACAGTATTCAGGAAATTGGGTGGCACAATATGCGGGAAATTCGACAACCATGGAGTGCTGACGCTCTCCCAATTGGATGCCACACATATTCGAAACAATGGAGCAGATTTCCTTAACTACGGCCTCGCCGGGTGTCACGGAGAATGCATCTGCTGCCGGCAGACCAGCTTTGACGGAACTATTTTTACTCACAAATCAATCCTATGCTGCGGAGCGAGCCGCGATATGTCTATCTTCTCGTGAAAGTACCTTCAAAATATCCAGCACAAGGATCAAATGATCCTCTTTTCGATAAACAGCAGTGACAAACTCACTCGCTGGCGTTTTAGCTAAATCTGGCGGAGCCGAAATATTTTGAGCGGTCGGAGTTAGAACACTATTCACTGAATCCACCATCAATCCCATGGAGTTTTCTCCTAGATCGATGATGACCACAGAGGTCTCAGCCGATTTGTTGCCCTTGACTCCCAATTTCGTGCGAAGATCGATGACCGAGATCACCTGTCCACGCAGGTTCATCATTCCAAGATAGTAAGGAGGAGCTTGTGGAATCGGCGTGAATTCTGGCACTCCGATAACTTCTCGTACCGATAAGAGAGGCATTGCAAATTCCTCTGATCCTAAAGAAAAGCATAGGTAGCGTGTAATGTCTTGGCTCATGCTGCACTCCTCATTTCTCTTCCGCTTTCGGCAGAACTAATAAAGTGATTAGGTTCAAGTATCATTGAAGGTTTTCCGTCCCCCAGAATAGTTGAGCCGACGACGCCTCTGATATTTCTAAGTTCAGGCGCCAATGGTTTAGTTACAATTTGATACTGACCAATGATATCATTCACAGCCATGACAAAGGGAACCTTCCCACTGCGAATAATCATACCGATGGTTTCGTCCTCTGTGCGTTTGCGTTTGAATAAATCGGATAGATTTAAAATCGGCAGGTTTTCTCCGCGAAGTAAGAGCACTCGTCCAACTGCGGTCATACGGCTATTGGATTCATCAATTTTTAAAGTTTCTGCCACATGATAGGAAGGCAGAACATACTTTTCATCGCCGGTTCGAACGACCATGCATTCCATTATCGCCAGTGTCAGGGGTAACACAATTTTGAAAGTCGATCCTTGCCCGATCATTGTTTCGATACTGACTTCGCCGCCAATTTTTTCGATATTTGTTTTGACGACATCCATCCCGACGCCGCGACCTGAAATTTCGCTAACGACTTCTTTTGTTGAAAAGCCAGGAGCAAAAATCAACTGGACTTTTTGTTTTTCAGTTAAATTTGCATTGGGACTCACAAGGCCTTTTTCAAGGGCTTTTGCAAAAACTTTTTCCGCGTTAATGCCACCACCGTCGTCTTTGACTTCGATAACTAGTTTTCCTCCAGCATGTCTGGCTGAAAGGAAAACATGACCTGTGCGATCTTTTCCACTTTGCAAACGCCGATCGGCACTTTCGATACCATGATCGACACTGTTGCGCACCAAATGAACCAGGGGATCTGCTATGCGTTCCAAAACGGTCTTATCGACTTCTGTTTCATCGCCTATGATCGTCATTTGAATTTCTTTATCAAGAGCTTGAGCCGTATCACGGACTATTCTTTGCATTTTTTGAAAGGTTTGCTTGATTGGCAGCATTCTTAGTCCCATTGAAAGATCTTGTATTTCTTTTCCGACTTTTCCAAGCTGCCCCACTGTTCGTGTCAGCGAATGCGAACTGAACTGAACTGATTGCTCATTCAAAACAGACTGTAGAATAACCATCTCACCGACGAAATTGAGCAACTTCTCGAGGCGCTGAGTTGAAATCCGAATGGTATCATCTGAATTTGAATTCTTCTTTTTGCCATCTTGAGCCTGCTCGACTTTTGCCGGCGCCACGGGCACCACTTTGGGTGTCTTGATCTCTTCTTTAGGTACCGCTCTCAGGACTGGAGCTATATTTTCCTCGGGCTCAAAAAAAGCATCTGCGGAAGGTACGTTTAAATCCGAATCTTCGAAAATTTGTGGTGTTTGTATCGCGAGCTCAGCTGTTGTTGTCTCTCCGTCGCCAGCACATTCAATTTCTCTCATGAGCTCCGCCGAATCGAACCGTGCATCGAGATTTTCGCGCAGAGCTTCAATCATTACTTTGATGTGATCAAGACATTTAAGAAGTAGGTTTACGATCAAGGGAGTCACAGCAAGCACTCCGTCTTTGATCTTTAAAAGTAAGTTTTCGAAGGAATGGGTGAATTCTCCCATATCATCAAAGCCCACTGCTTTAGAACTGCCTTTGAGGTTGTGAGCCAAACGAAAGATTTTGGCTATGTTTTCGGGATCATCGGACTGACTTTCTAGTTGCAAAAAGCATTGTTCTGCTTCTTCGACCGCGGCCGATGCTTCATCTAAAAAACCCTGTTTCAGTTCCTTTTCAAAATCATCCATGCCGGAATCATCGGAATAGAAGTATTTTTCTGGAGTCCAGTTGTTTGGGAGAACCATCCCCCCAATGGTCTAAGATCTTGCCTGAAGACCTAGAAAACCTAGACTTCAGAATTTTAGGGATTTTCCGAATAAGAAATGTAGTGATTTTTGCCCAGATCGTTTTTTAAGGAGTGCTGCTCATGTTTCTAAATATTCGGAAAATGACTGTTTCGGGACGTCAATGGGTTCTCACAGGTCAGTTCATGATGAGCTTAATCATCGGGGGTGGCCTCGCTCTGTGGATCACTTCTACTTTGGGCGATAAAATTCGCGGCCTTCTTTACACTGATATACCAGCAAGCAAATACACGGCAATGATCGATATGGAGCACAATGCCATCCGTGGGCAAGTCTACGAGGCCTATTTTTATTCCGCAAATAAGGTGGAGGGAAAATTTGAAGATTTGTTAAAAGGCATCGCACAGTCCAATTCGGACGCCCAAAGTTATTTTGATAAACTTGAAAAAGCTTTTGCTTCCGAAGAAATGAAAGCCAAGGAAGCTGCGGCTAAAACAGCCTTCGAAGAATTCGCGAAACAGGCTGCTGAAATCGTCAGACTTCTTGGCGGCAAAAAAGAGGAAGAAGCAAAAGCTAAAGTTGCAGAATTTGATCAGTCTTTTAAAAAAGTATTTGAGATCCTAGCCGCCAACGCTGCCAAGGTGCAGACCCTCACAGGCGCTAGCGAATCAAAGGCAGAACAGCTGCAGGCACAAACAAAAATTTATAATATTGTCGTTACAGTTTCCTCTCTATTAATATCTTTACTGCTTTCTATTTACCTGATTCGCAGTCTGAATAGTGATCTGAGTAACTTAGTTTCCGGAATTAAGGGACAGTCTGAAAAAATGAATGTCGTTGCCAATCAGTTCGCTTCGGATTCCTCTGGACTAGCAAGCACCACGACTCAGCAAACTTCGGCACTGCAAGAAACCGCAGCCACTTTAGATGAAATCAGCGCAATGGTTAAGCGGACGGAAGAAAACTCAAAAAACTTACAAGAATCCTCTGAGGAAAGTCAAAAGGCGGCTGAACAAGGAAAAAGATCAATCGGCGAAATGACGGAATCCATTGCCTCCATTCAAACTAGTTTTGAACAAATCATCAATCAGGTGAACAGCAGTAACTCTCAGTTTACAGAACTCGTAGACGTCATCAAAAATATTGGTGCAAAGACCAAAGTGATTAACGATATCGTTTTTCAAACAAAATTATTGTCTTTTAATGCCAGCGTCGAAGCTGCGCGCGCAGGTGAACATGGAAAAGGCTTCGCAGTGGTGGCCCAAGAGATCGGAAACCTTGCCCAAATGAGTGGAAACGCCGCGCATGATATCAGCGAGATGCTCAATAGCAGCGTGACCCGTGTGGTGTCCATAGTCTCGGAAAACAAAACCCGCATCGAAACACTAATGGATGATGGCAAAGACAAGGTCATGGCCGGCACTCGGGTTTCGAAAGAAACAGAGGGTCGTTTGCATGAAATTTTAGAGCACTCGACGCAAGTGAATCAGATGATTTCGGAAATCAACGCCAGTATCTTCGAACAAAGCCGCGGAGTCCGCGAGATTGTTAACGCTGTCAGTTTGATGAATAGCTCGACCACTGAGATATCGAGGGCCTCAGAATCCGGCGCTGCTGGTTCGAAAGAACTTTTGGCGCAAACTCAAAGTCTGAACCAATACATCCTTCGTTTGGAATCCATGTTAAAGAAAGATTCAAATTCTTCAAGGACCGATACCTATGACTCCTCCCCAAATTATAATGGTTCCAAAAATACACTAAAGCTAGAGCCAAAGAAAAAAGTTGTGAAAAAACCGAAAGAGGAAGCAAAGGTTGCAAAAGTTTTGGCGATGCCAATCAAGAACTTCTCGGCACCGGCAATAAAGGCAAAAGAGGCTTCTTCAGTGGCTGCGACTGGGACTGAACTTTCTATCCCTTCTTCGAATGATCCCCGCTTTGAAGAAATTTAGATTCTTGAATTGGGTTGGCTTTAGATTCTGACTCATTCCTTCGAATTCGCTAGAACTGCCTGAGGCAGTGCGCTTCTATTCGGTCAAATCCCTTCCCTTTTGCTGTTCATTGACTCAAGGAGGACTCTATTTAGCTTTGCTTTGAGAATGCTGTTTCTGTTCTTGTTTCTGTTCTTGTTTCTGTTTCGAGCACCTTTGCTTTGGGCCGAATTTTAGCCCTGGCCGGACATCCTATCGAAAATTGAATCCATCCATGACCTTAATGTTTCCCAACACATTCTCGCACCAGATTCCCCTTTGCACTTTCCCCTGTTTGTTGGATGCAAGGGCGTATCGGTCTCATGAAACAGCAATCTTTTCAGCGAACCAACTGGAATCATCGATTTTGCTATGGCGGCGAACTACGTAAGTCCCGTTTTGGCCGGGGAATCAGACCTCTCTCCACCAAAGATCCTCTCCATGCGGTTTTCAAAATCAGGGCCGGCAGTTTAAAAAAAGGTCTCAGAAATCCCGCGACCTATACCCTCGTAAACAAGCTGCTGCTCAAGTACTCAAAGCAATTTTTCGTGAAGATCGAGCAAGTTTCGGTGAATGCGGATCATATCCATTTGCTGATCCGCTGCTCCAAGCGCAGTTTGTATCATCACTTTTTCAGAGTCCTTGCTGGGCAAATTGCGCAGCAATTAATCCAAACAGGGCAGCAGTCGACCGATACCCAGAACAAGAAAAAAGAAGGGCCTGGAATTTGGAAGGCGAGACCCTGGAGCAGGGTTATCAAAGGGTACAAAGCCTACGTTACTGTTAGAAATTATGTTCTTTTGAATAAAAAGGAGGCCGAGGGGAAGATTTCTTATAGAAAAGAAAGAACTCGAGGCCTAACCGATGAACTCCTGAGGGAGCTTCGGTCTTGAGCTTCGGTCTTGAACTCTTACCCCGAGCAGAGAATGAGTTTTCCTCAATTCACCAACTGATTTCGGAAAGACCACATCAAAATTCAAATCATCGAGTTTGATTGATCGGTCTTCGGCAAATGAAGATGAGCGGCCTTCGGCAAACGAATTTTAGTCAGCGGATTTTGATGGAGCAAAATTTAATAAATCGGACTTCAGATGATCGGACTAGCAATCAAATTTGCTTGCTCCAAAAGATCGCCGACTTTGATAAATCCTTCACCTTCCGAAACAAGATTACTACCAAAGTAAACCTGTCCATTGAATTTACGATGGGCAGCCAAATAAACCAAAGGCTCATGTCCTGTCTTTATCCCATTCGTTTGGTCGATTGTTGTGATCGGACAGCGCGCACAGCCCTTTAAATTTTGGAACCGAATTCCGCGCACGTTGAAACTTTGAAGCCTATCCTCTTCGTAAGCAGCAAGTCCACTGACCACAATATTGGGGCGAAACCGATTCATGGGAATGGCCGCCGTCCCCTGCTCCGCCAAGCCACGATTCAGCTCGGAAAGGCTCTCTAGATTTCCAAGAAGCCAGGGAAAACCATCTGCAAAACGCACAGAATTTTTCAGTTCTTCGCCTTTGAGAGTGACTTTTCTTTGAGAGTTTTTGCCGTACTCGACGAGAAAAACTTTTTTCCCAAGCCAATCAGAGAGTGCCTGCGTAAGCTCTGCATTTTGAACTAGAGCTGCCTGCAGGCTCGACTTCCAAACCTGAACCTTCATCAATTCCTGAGGAAGCCTCAATGAATCCTTCAGAGGCGCGGCCGCTGGGAACTGCTCACCATTGATTTCGACAATCAGTTGTCCCTTTTCTAAAATGGGCTGAATCAAGGCCATCTGGGGATGAGTTCGCTGAGTAATGAATTGTCCACTCTCATCGACAATCATCCATTTTCGATCCCAAAGCGGGCCTTCTTGATCCACCAACAGCTGATTTTGAGCCAATGCACCACAACTTTTAATCGGATAGATCCACAAAGATTCAATGCGAATTTCTGGCATATGAACTACCCCTTCATTTCTAGCAGCTGAGCGCGCACTCGAGTCGTTGTATCTTTAAGAGCTGCGCAGTCCTGATCAGAAATTTGAAATTTTGAATCCAATATCAAAACCACTGTCGAGCCCATGTGAAATATTCCCAGTTCTTCGCCTTTTTCCACCACTAAGCCGGGCTCATAGCTGCGCAATTGAACTCTTGTCAGTGCCTGATTCGAACGAAACTCTGGTTCGTGAGCCAGCGAAATCTGCCCAACATTGGTGGCTCCTACAAAGACCACGAGCACTCGTCCATTGGGCGTTTCAATTTCTAGAGAGACCCGTTCATTCACTTCAAAAAGACGCTCAATATTTTCCGTGCTCCAGTCATTGACGGGCCAAAGCTCCCCGGGCACATGGCCGCGTTTGACAATTTTACCAGTCACCGGAGAATGAACTCGATGATAGTCCGTGGGACAAAGATAGTAAGTAAAAAAAGTTCCGCCTTCATAGGCATCCTTTATCCCAGACACACCCGTCAATTCATCCAGGCCATAGGTTTTTCCTTTGGCCTGAATCAACTGCCCTCCTCTGAGCCTTCCTGCCTGAGTGATCCGAGCATCCGCAGGATGCACTAAGGAAGAAGCGCTGAGAGGCCTTACCCCTGACCTCAGTTTCCGTGTAAAAAAGGCACCAATCGAAGGATACTGCTCTAGAGGAAGTTCCGCTTCCTCAAGGTTGATTCGGTAGTGCTTTGCAAAAGTTTGAATGCTTGCTCGAGCCAGTGGTCCAGGTAATTTGGCTGCCACCACCTTTCCTGTCCAGCGACTGAGTGACCTTTTGGGCAACCATTTGAGAAGTTCCATCGGATTCATTAGCACTATCCTTTAGTTTGAAGTTCTGCTAAGAATTATAGTTTATGTCTCGGATAATTCAAAGCCTTGAGATCCCGATGGATCAAACTCTTGAAGAAGTATTGGCTTGGAAATATCCAAATCATGGTGAATTTCGAATCCTCAGAAAGAGCGTCGATGCTCGGCGGCGCCATGATGTTCGCTGGGTTTATTCGGTGGAGGTCGCTGAAAGCGGGCAAAAACTTTCTCAGCCCGAGTTTATCATCCCAAAGCTCGCTCAAAAAATAAAGGATCGGCCGATCATCATCGGGGCGGGGCCGGCAGGTTTGTTCGCGGCGCTTCGCTTGGTTGAGCGCGGACTTCCTTGCATTCTGATTGAACAAGGCAGCGAAGCCGGCGCCCGAATCAAAGGCATTAACCAATATTGGCGCTATGGAAAGCTGGATCAAAAAAACAACGTTTGTTTTGGAGAAGGTGGCGCTGGACTCTACTCAGACGGCAAATTGATCACTCGAATCAAAAGTCCCGAGATTCCTTACGTAATGAATCGGCTGGTGCAGTTTGGGGCACCCGATGAAATTCAGTACCTTTCAAATCCCCATGTGGGCTCCGACCGCATCCGACGGGTCATTCCTTTTATGCGAAACTTTTTAGTTCAAAATGGTTGTGAAATTCATTTTGATGAAGAGGTCACAGAGTTTCTTTTTGAAAAGCAAAAAATGCAAGGTGTCCTCACTCATTCTGGGAAAAAATTTCTTTCCAATCATGTTGTCTTGGCGACGGGTCATTCTTCGAACCGGGTCTTTGATCGCCTACTAGAATCTAAAGTCAGCATGGAAGGAAAATCCTTCGCCATCGGACTTCGCATCGAACATCCTCAGAAGTTGATCAATCAGATTCAATATCGCTCGCATGCTCAGAATGAACAGCTCGGTGCTGCGAACTATCGCCTCACTCACCATAACAATCAGACTGGGGTCGGCGTCTATACCTTCTGCATGTGTCCAGGAGGCTATGTCCTTTCCAGCGGAACCGACCCCAATGGCATCGTTTCTAATGGCATGAGTAACTACAAAAGAAATTCGGCCTTCGCGAATGCCGCCGTTGTGGTAAGTATTGATCATGAAAAATATTTTGGCTCAGACCTGATGGGTGGCATGAAGTTCCGCGAAAATTTAGAGCAAAAAGCCTGGCAAGAAATTCAAAATGCCGGTGGCTCTAAAGAACTTCCAGCGCAAAGCTTGGCCGATTTTATGAACGGACGAACTGGTCCAGTTCGCGCGGGTTCTTCACCGTCTGGATCCCTACCCGTGCGTCTCGATCAACTGCTTCCTGCTGATTTGCGCACAAAACTGATTGAAGGACTGACTCATTTTAATGACTCAATGAAGGGTTTTATTTCACAAGACGCCATCCTTTACGGGATGGAAACTCGCACTTCTTGTCCGCTGAGAATCACGAGAGATTCCATCAGCTTGCAAAGTATCTCCCACGAGGGACTTTATCCTTGCGGAGAAGGCGCAGGCTATGCAGGGGGAATCACAAGTGCGGCTTGTGACGGCCTCAAAGTTGCCGAAGCCATCGTCGAGTCCCTTGTTCCCGCCGCGCCTAAAATTTCCTGGCTTGACGCCGCTGAGGAGCAGGAAAGTCGTTCAAGCTCCTCACGTTAATTTTTGGGCTCAGCAATTTTAGATCAAATATTTCTACGGTACTGCCCGCCGACCTCATAAAGGGCTTGGCTCATTTGATAAAGGGAGCATACCTTTGAAGCTTCCATCAAGGCTGCAAAAATATTTTCACCTTTTAGGACCGAAGCTTTCAGTTTTTGAAGTTCAAGCTCTGCCGATTTATGGTTTTCTTTTTGAAACTGAGTCACCCTTTCGAGCTGAAGATTTTTTTCTTCATAAGAAGCTCGTGCGAGTTCAATTTTTGGCGGCAGATAATCCGCCTGCAAAGTTTTAGGATCAATAAATGTATTGACACCTATGATCGGAAGCTCGCCCGAATGCTTGAGAGTTTCATAGTAAAGAGATTCTTCTTGAATCCGAGAGCGCTGAAACTGACTTTCCATGGCGCCCAAGACCCCGCCTCGTTCGTTAATGGAGAGAAAAAGATCCAGAACAGCTTCTTCCACCAAATCGGTGAGAGTGTCGATAAAGTAGGCCCCTTGGGTGGGATTTTCATTCATCGTCATTCCAAATTCGCGATTGATAATCATCTGAATCGCCATTGCCCGCCTCACACTTTCTTGGGTTGGAGTGGTGATGGCTTCATCATAGGCATTCGTGTGCAAGGAGTTGCAATTGTCATAAATCGCAATCAATGCCTGAAGTGTGGTGCGAATGTCGTTAAAATCGATTTCCTGGGCATGCAAAGACCGTCCGCTTGTCTGAATATGATATTTCAGCTTTTGAGATCTTTCATTGGCAGCATAGAGGCCCTTCATAGCGACCGCCCAAATGCGGCGAGCCACTCGGCCCAGCACTGAATACTCGGGATCAAGCCCATTGCTAAAAAAGAAAGAAAGGTTTGGCGCAAAATCATCCACTTTCATGCCGCGGGATCGATAATATTCAACGAAAGTAAAACCATTCGATAAAGTCAGCGCCAACTGAGTGATGGGATTGGCTCCAGCCTCCGCGATGTGATAGCCAGAAATTGAAACAGAATAAAAGTTTTTTACCTGTTTCTGAATGAAATATTCCTGCATATCGCCCATCATTTTAAGAGCGAAGTCGATGGAGAAAATACAGGTATTCTGCCCCTGATCTTCTTTTAAAATATCGGCTTGCACAGTGCCTCGCACGTTCTGAAGAGTCCAAGCTCTGACTTGCTGTTCTTCTTCAGAAGTGAGGCTCCGCCCCAGATCCTTTGCTTTTTTCAAAAGCTGTCCATCAATAGCCGCATTGAAAAAGAAAGCCAAAATCATAGGCGCAGGACCATTGATGGTCATGCTGACGCTGGTGTTGGGTGAGCACAAATCAAAGCCTGCGTACAAACTTTTCATATCGTTCAAGGTACAAATGCTGACGCCGGATTCCCCCACTTTACCAAAAATATCGGGGCGCAGATGAGGATCTTGTCCATAAAGGGTCACACTATCAAAGGCCGTCGACAGCCGCTGGGCTGGTTCGTTTTCGCAAAGATAGTGAAAGCGTGCATTCGTTCGTTCCGGAGGACCTTCGCCCGCAAACATGCGCTTAGGGTCTTCATCTTCCCTCTTGAGAGGAAAAACTCCTGCCGTGTAAGGAAATTCCCCAGGAACATTTTCCAGTTTGAGGTAGCGATAACGATCGCCCCAATCATTGAAGGAAGGAACCACCACTTTCGGAATTTCTGTTCCAGAAAGTGATTTCCGCGTTAATTTTTGGCGGAATTCTTTACCTCTGACGTGATAAACAAGTTCCGACTTCTTGTAGGCCGCCGCAAATTCGGGAAACTTTTCAAGACGCTCAATTTCACCAGCTGCAAAATTTTTCTCAGATTGAGCAATCAGATTCTGGATCGCCACAATGCCTGCTTCCGCAGTCTTTAGAGCAGAAGTTTGTTCATTCTTCTCTGGTCTTTCTAAGCTTGCCTTTAAACAAGCCAGCGAAGTTTGCAAAGCCCCGAGCTGAGAAGCCTTTTGAGCTGCTTTTTCAGTTTCCAATTTGTAGGTGCGGATCGTGTTCACGATTTCAGCCAAATAACCTTGCCGAGCCGCAGGAATCACCACATGTTCTGGGCTTTCGGATTTGAGAAGCTCCATAGTCCCATCGATTTTCCAGTTTTTTGCAGGCTCCCTTTGCGCCAATTCTGAGGCGAGATGAACAAAAAGTCGATTCACGCCGCCATCGTTGAAGCGAGAAGCTTGAGTCGTGAAAACCGGTACCTCGGTCGAATGATCAAAGATTTTTCGAGCGCGACGATATTGCCGAGCCACTTCTCGGCCCGCATCTGCGGCGCCTCGGCGGTCGGCTTTATTGATGGCCACCATCGTTGCGTAATCAAGCATATCAATTTTTTCAAGCTGCGAGGGAGCCCCAAAATCAGAAGTCATCACATACATCGACAGATCACTCACTTCTGTGATCGCCATATTTCCCTGACCTATTCCGGAAGTCTCGGCAATGATCAAATCAAACTGAAACTGTTTCAGTGCCTCGATCATTCTTGGTAATGCCCGAGCGATTTCTTGACCCGAACCTCGGCTTGCTAAAGACCGCATAAAAACACAGTCTCGCGACAAAGAATTCATCCGGATGCGATCACCCAGCAGCGAACCGCCCGTTCTCCGTTTCGATGGATCCACACAAAGAACCGCAACTTTTTTCGAAGGAAAAGAATTCAAAAATCGCTGCACAAGTTCATCGATGAGGCTTGATTTTCCGGCGCCGCCAGTCCCGGTAATTCCTAAAACCAAGGGCGCTTTTGAAGAATCAGGACTTCGAAATGCACTCAATCCATAGTTTTCAAGATCCGCAGGACTTAAAACGGATGGTCCTGATTCAGAATTTTCGATTTGCGAAAGATAGCGTCCCAGTCCCACCGAAGGCACTGGATTTTGAGCATCAAAGATTTCCATCGCGGGCTTTAGCTTTTTCTTTCGTTCTAAGCTGATGGCTTGAGCCTCTAAAGGAAAATCACAACTTTCTAAAATCAAGCCAATCATACCCTCCAGGCCTAAGCGCCTGCCATCATCGGGATGAAACATTTGCGTGATCCCATAGTCTTCCAGTTCTTTTTTCTCCGAATGAACGATGACTCCACCGCCGCCGCCAAAAGTTTTTACGTAAGAGGCTCCAACGGAATCCAGCAGGTCTTTCATGTATTTGAAGTATTCCATGTGCCCCCCCTGATAGGAACTCACACAGATTCCTTGAGCCCCTTCTTGAAGAGCGGCTCGCACGACATCGGCAACGGATCGATTGTGTCCAAGGTGAATGACCTCGGCTCCATGTTCCTGCAAAAGTCTTCGAATGATATTGATGCTGGCATCGTGCCCATCAAAGAGCGCGGCAGCGGTCACGACACGAATTGCATTTTTGGGACGATGAATAGATTTCATTTTAGACTCCAGTAAAAACAGGTTTCCTTTTTTCAAGAAATGCAGAGGTGCCCTCTTTCATGTCTTGGCTGCGGAAAAGATCGGAAAAATGCAGGGCTTCAATGCGCATCGCTTGATCCAAATCCGCATCGTAAGCTTCAAGGACAGATTTTTTAGCACGGGCCACCGCTAGTGGGGATCTTTCTAAAACAAGTTTAAGGCTGGCCTGACATTCAGCCAGAAGCTGCGTCTGGGGAACTACTTTTGAAACCAAACCCATTTCCAAGGCTCGTGCAGCAGAAACCATTTCTCCAGTCATCGCCAGCTGCCTTGCGCGCTGGATTCCAATCACACGACTGAGGCGAACTGTGCCTCCAAAGCCAGGGATCAAACCAAGGCTGACTTCCGGTAAACCAAACTTTGCATTTTCACTTGCAAAGATCCAGTCGCAGGAGAGCGCCAGTTCACAGCCACCGCCCAGAGCAAAACCATTCACTGCGGCCACAACTGGAACGGAGGCCTTTTCGAATTTGCGAAAAATCTTTTGGCCTTTTTGTGCAAATTCAAAAGCCCCAGAAACGCTTTCCGCAGAACTGAGAGCATTCAGCTGTTTGATATCGGCTCCAGCTACAAAAGATTTCTCACCCTCACCTGTGATGATCAAACCACGGCAAGTTTTCGGAAAGGCAGCTTCGATGGCTTCGGTCAGATTTCCTAGGTCTTGAAGAACATCTTGATTCAGAGCATTCAGCGCTTCAGGTCTGGAAATCTGAGCGACCCAAATCAGGTTTGAAGTGTCGACTTTGATAAACTTATATGTGACTTTATCTGTGCTGCTCATCTTTTTCCCTTTCAATCCTTTGAAATTTAGCTTTTCTTAACCGCATCGGCATAGTTGTAAAAACCGCGTCCGGTTTTACGTCCTAACCAACCTGCTTCGACATACTTAATCAGCAGCGGTGAGGGGAAATATTTAGGATTCCCAAGTCCTTCGTAAAGCACGTGGCAGATCGACTGAACAGTGTCTAAACCAATAAAGTCAGCCAAGGCCAAGGGTCCCATGGGCTGATTCGTTCCTAACTTCATTGCTGTATCGATTGCTTCGGCATCAGCGACGCCTTCATTCAATGCGTGGACTGCTTCATTGATCATTGGCATGAGGATGCGGTTGACAATAAAACCTGGCATGTCTTTTTGAGAAGTCACAAAGGTCTTATCCATTTTTTCAGCGATCGCTTTCACCGTTGCGAAAGTGCTATCCGATGTTTGCAGTCCTCGAATCCCTTCGACCAATTTCATCAAAGGAACCGGATTCATAAAATGCATACCCGCCACCTGCGATGGCCGCTTGGTCACAGAAGCAATCTTTGTGATCGAGATACTCGAAGTGTTGCTGGTTAAAATACCGGAAGGCTTTACGATCTCATCGACTTCTCGGAAAATTTTCAATTTTAAATCCACATTTTCCGTAGCCGCTTCGACAACCAAGTCACAATCTTTCAAAGCCGCTAAACTCGTGGAAGTTTCCAAACGATTGAGCAGTGCCACCTTGTGATCTTCAGTCATCGTCCCTTTTTTAATCATTCGATCGCAGGAGGATCGAATGGTTTGCATTCCTTTTTCGAGGGCTGCCTGCGACACATCGGTCATGATGATGGAAAAGCCAAACTGTGATGCGACCTGCGCAATGCCATTTCCCATTTGACCGGCACCAATGACTCCAATTTTATTCAGATTCGAAATATTGCTCTGCATGAATGAATCTCCCTGGCTAACTTTTGATGGGGCAAGACTAGCGCTGAAGCAGGGAGAGGTCCAGAGGAGTTAAAACAAATGGGAACGGATACGAAACTGCGCACCATAGATGTCATTTTTGATGGAGGACTCTTCCTGCAGAGCCGTTCCATAAATGGATAGAGAATAGAGCTGATCTTTTGAATGAAGCACAAAGCCCAGAGTCGAGGCAGCTTCATTTTTGAGGGGATTGCCCTGATCAGGGGCAAGCTTTTCATGGCGTAAAAGAAGGCCGAGATCGCCTCCCAAATGAATCACGGCGTCCATCCTCCCACCGACGAAGGGGTGCTTTAAATCCTTTTGCAAAATTTGTCCGGAATGCCCTTCAAGTAGCCAGAGACTTCGATGCCATTCGTAGATCAAAGCCAAGGTTCCTTGACGAATTTTTGAAGCTTCATTCCCATCAAACAAAAAGCCTTCCGCCGCAGCAGCGCTGGCATTGGTAGCGGCCGGTTTGCTTTGTCCCGTTTGGGCGGTGACAAGCAGGCGAAATCCGCCATCACGATTGCCTCGATAAAGCCAGTGCGCTGTGGCCCAGAATCGACCATCTTGAGCCGGAAGCGATTCCCCGTTATGGACAGTGATCGAAGTCTCCCATGGAGCCGAGTTCCATGATAACTGAAGACCATAGTCTCGCTGTGCATACCAGCGACCAGAGCGAATCCGACTGGGCGGCAATATGGCAGTCCACTGCTGGAAATTGGATTCAAAGCCAAAACCCGTTTTGAGAAGGCCCACCTTAATGGCCCCAATACGACTTTCACCTTCCATATACATTTCCGTGAGTCCAAAAGAATTCTGTGGGCTGCGATTGAAGAATATAGCGGGCTCGACCAAATCCGAAGAGCCCAACTTTAGCACTGCGTTGAACTGTTCGCCTCGGGACCACTGAAAACCAATATAAGAATCTCGCAGCAAAAAACCGCCATCTTCTTCACCTTGGAACTCCAGAACTGGATTGAGGAAGACTTCCGAAATATCGAAAGAGCCCATTCGCTCGGAAGACTGCGCCAGCAAAGTTCCTGGAGTAAAGGACGCTAAAGCTAATGCACTAGCTGCAAAGAAGGGGCTCAAACAGAAACGAGTCAAAAGTCCAGACATAGCTCATTTTATAAATTTCCCAGGCGATGGTCACTGAAATTGTCGGGACCATTGCCGGTTTGGCCTCGTCAGCCGTCGTTTTTTCCGCCAACCTAAATAGAATGCCAACAAAAAAAATCTTTCAATCTGCGATGATCCTTTGCTTTTCTCTGAAAGTCAGTTTGACTTTGGCGGCGACCAATCCTGGGATTTACTTCTATCTTACACCTGAAAGCTCATTTCCGTCGGGACAGGCCCACCGCGGAGATCTGGAAAAATACAGCCTCAAAGAACATCAACGCATGCAGTTCTTAGGGCAAAGAGCTGGAATTAAATTTTGGATTTCCCCTGACGAAATCACGCGAGACATTGATGTCGCTTTCCGAGTCATGGATGTGCGAAGTAAAACCATCTACTGGATTTTGGAAATCGATCACGGAGTTGCAAAAACCTACAATGAAGCGACGGGCCTCCAAGAAAAAATTGATGTGGAATCCTTGACTCCACTGGCCGATGACTTGGGTGTCGCCATTCCTTATTTGCAAATCCCCATTCGCCAAGAGGCCTCCTGGAAGTCAGAAACCCTCTACAGAGCTCAAAACAGTGAACGGCTCAGAATTCTTCGCGTCGAGGGAGATTGGGTACTTGTCTCTCCCCTGCTGGCTCCGGAAAAAAAAGGCTGGGCAGAACTCAGTGGCCTCATCACTCGTTTTGATTTTGCGACACATGTTTTGCCAATCGGTCAAAAGTGGACGGAAGTACAACATCGGCGCGGCGGCGAAATTCTAACGGTGTCGGGCTCAGTGGTGCCTCTTAAAAATATTCGAGCTCTCATCACTGAGGCTGAAAAAGGCTTGGCGCTCAGAAATTTGAAAACTCTAAATATCCCGGCTCGTGCGCCCATTGATTTGATTAAGCCCAAATCAAAGGAATGGATCGAAAGCAATTTTCCAGGCCATGGCCGTGTCTTCTGGAAGCGGGAAGCCGATGAATGGCAAGATCCAGAAGAAATAAAACCGATGATACTTTCGACTGAAGGAATACTCAAACGCTCCATCACCTCTGTCGGATTTCACCCCAAGGAGGCCCAATTTGGGCTCGCTTCTGCCGAGGGAATTTTTATGACCCGCGATGGCTTTATCTGGGAACAACTGCCTTTTTTTGAGAGGAAAGATTACCCCGTTGCGGTCTCCGAAGAAGGTCATCTTTTCGTGGGTCCTTATTGCAGCACGGACCAAGGAATTTCATTTTTCCCTTACTTGAAATGGGAATCGATTTCAAAATTGGATCAGGAATGGTCCAGCCTTCGCCATCATCCCATCCTGCGCTTGATTCACATCGAGCCTTTGAAAAAACAAGAAGTTCGAATCGTGTTGAACAACGGCCTTCGTACTTGGCGCATGAAAGGCTCCCCCCGCTATGGAGCAGCTCAAGTCTGGTCTTTTGAATGATTGAAGGCTTGGCTCATTTTTTCGTAGGTTAGATCACGCAAAACCACGCGTTCTTCGATATCGTATTTTTTTCCATCAAGCGCCGGCAAAACTTCAACAACCAGTTCACTAAAAAATTGCTGCGTGGCGGGCACAATTGCGCCAATGGGCCAGATGGCTTCGGCTCCGCGGAGGAGAACAGGCACCACCAAAAGTTTGGACCTAATTGCGAAAATAAAGGGACCTGATTTAAAACTTCTGAGGGTGGGACCACCGGCTCCCCGTCCGCCCTCAGGGGACAAAGCAAAACGTTCGCCTGCAAGTCCACGATGTTCGGCATCGGTATAGACCTTGATGGCCTCTTGTAAATTATTTCTTGGAATTGGCAAAGTTCCCGTTTTCCTCATGGCATAACCGAAAATAGGAATTTTAAAAAGTTCGATCTTGGCGCCAAAACGCAAGGAAGGATCCAAACGATAAAGGCCGAAAATATCAAAAAAACTGGAATGATTAAAAAGATAAAGGCAACCTTCATTCGGAAGATTTTCGGCTCCAATCAGACGAAAGCGAACTCCAAAAATAAAAAAACAAGCCTTTGTCCAAATTCCAATAATGCGGTCACTGACTTTTTTAGAATTGATACTAAATACATTGATAAAAATAGCGATGCAGAGGACCAAAGTAACCAGAGGCAGAATTACAAAAATTCCTAGCAAAGATCGAATCCAGCAAAGCAATTTCATATCCTCGAAGCACCTTTTTCAGAAAGAACACGGGTGCGTGCGGCCTCTCGCTGGCGCTGTTTGTAAGCCTGGTGCCGCGAAGGGCCCTCTTGAATTTTCTGATAAGATTTTGCATCTAAAATCTGAATTTCAAATGGGAAAAAGAAAGAGAAACCTGGATTCTTTTCATTGGAGCCAATGCGAACCATTCTTCGAGAGATCAATTTTATAAAGCGATAATCTTCGCCTGAAAAGGAATTTTCTTTTCTCAAAAACTGCTGGTCTCCCCGAGCTAGTTTAGATTCGAAAAGATTTTCTATTTCAAGTTCAGACATCGAAAATTGAGATTGTTTGAGATCCTCAAGAACTTCTAAAAATAGGCTGACAGGATAGATCGTGTTCACACTTTGGTCCGGCATAATGTGAGGATAAGAAATCAAATTCTGCTGAATTAAAAACTGTAAGACGCGGAAAGCATCCAAAATGGAGTTCGTGATAAACCGCACTCCCATGCGATCCAGAACATTCATCGCATAGGCGTCGGGCTTTGCCAGCAATTTCGTGACTGTGCTTGTGGAGGTTTTGAAGGGTTTGATCTCAAATCCTTCCAAGCGAATGGATTCGCCGGAATCATCTTTGGCTTTCAAAAATGTTTTGGCGGAGGCTCCATCTGTAAAAACGCTCGCTTGAAATGAACTGAGGATCTGCTTTTGAATATCTTCTGAAAAGCTTGAAAAGAGGTCGCTTTCTGCATGAACAAAGACATGCATGACCCGAAGAATGCGGCAGCTCCAGCGCTGAAGTTCCACATCGCCTTCATCGGTGGCACTTGCAAAAATGAGAATGCGGCGCAAATCATTCAGAGCTTTCCGATCTTTTAAAACCTCAGGGAGCTTCGAAAGATCGAGCTCCAAAACTTCTTCCAAATACACCAAAGCCCGACGATGAAAATACCAAAGCCTTTCGACGTGACTGGGCTCTTGAGTGTTGTAGCCATAGCTGAGAAGAAATTCACTGGCCTGATCCAGAGATCGAACGGCCAATCGCGGCATATCGATGACCGATTGTCCCGAAAGAAGGGCTGAAAGTGTGGTGGGATCAAGTCCCCAAGGATTCAAATGCATTCGAACCAAAGTCTAGAGCCTGGATTCTCAGACTTCAAGAGAGTTCCGAAGGCTTGATGCTGCCTTATGCGGCAGCATTATTTACTGACAGCGAAAGAACTGGCAGGTCGGAATTTGAAAACTTCCGAGAGTAACGACGCGGCCTGAACCCGTACCATTGAAGGACGTCAAGTTGCGAAATTTAAAACCACCTTGATAATTATTCTGATCAAAGGTGCCTTCAAAAACATATTCGGCTCCCGCAGTTTTAAAGGTCACAGTGGCCGTGTTGTTGGTCGTATTGAGGGCAACTGCGTTGGCTCCTAGGCGCAGGGGCTCGAGTTTTTCACCGTTGTCATTGACCCCTTTAATAGCATGAGAATCCCGAATCTCAAGCTCAACGATCGAATTACTTGGATTGACTCCATTTGAAGTTCCGGATTCGACGTAAGCCCGAAAACTAATTCCATCGGTGGGACTTACATCACCAACGTTCGCAGGATCAATATAGGCAGAGACCATGGTTCTAACCGTTTCAGTAAAGTCTGATGCATATTGGGGTTCGGTGTAGATTTTGCCCTGCCCAAGAGAATAGCCACCGTAGATTGGAATCAAAGAACCATTGCCAGCAGGGAGACCTCCCCTTGCCGCTTGAGTGACGGTGGTTCCGCTTTTTTTGTTTTCTCCGCAGCTGGTAAGAACCAGCAGAGCAGAAGTGCAAAGCGCAAACATCAGCGTGATTGATTTTATTTGAGCAGTTTGATTCATAAATCCCCCGTCCTAACTTTTAATAAAGCAAATCTGATACCGCATCAGGTGCTTCGATCAGAGGGGCTTAGCTTTGATTTCACAAATTTTATGTCTCAGGCTGAGGCAATGGTAAATTCAGACTCAAGGCAGGTGTCTAAACGCTGGTCGGTGGATTTGTTCCGCTTGAGCCGCTTAAGCTTCAAGTTGGGGTTTGAATGCGTGCTCTTTCAGATTCGAAACGAGGAATACTAGGAGCGCCCAAGCTTCGCATCGAAGGGCCTTACCATTATAACAGTATCGCGGCTAAAACCGCACTGTCTCTACAAAAAAATGTTTCCATTTAGCAACTCTGCAAAGCTGCCTTATTGACCGCTTCCGGCTGAGGCCAATGCCGGATAAGTGAAGGCAGCAAAGTGAATGAGATTGAAACCAAAATGCACGAAAATCGCTGCTTCAATTTTTGATGATTTTGAAAAAACAAAACCATAGGCACAGCCTGCAAGTGTAGCCAGTGCCATATTCATAGGACCCCCTGCAAAGTGCGCAAGACCAAAAGCGACAGCAGAAATTCCGATCGCTATCCACCTCCAGGAATTTGAAGCCGGGCGCAAGAGCATCAATCGATTCTGAAGGAAACCTCGGAATACAACTTCTTCAGCCACGCAGACAAAGAACAAGTTGTTCACGAGCCAAATCCAAGGAACTTCTTTTTGATCAAATCGGACATAGCCAACTGCCATCGCGATTGGAATCAGCAAAAGCGTGAGAACCATTAAGGTGCGAAGAGTGATTTTTACATCAGAGCGCCCAAATCTTTCCCATTGTGCGGGCTTAACGACAAAAATCAATATCAACAGTCCCGCCATGATCTTATCAAAATTCAAATACATCGTAAAAGGAACAGCATCAGATGAGATTAGAATCTTATCGAACACCAGCACGTTCGAAAATCCAGGAAACTGATGACTCATCAGTCCCAGCCCCAACACAAGGATCGCTAAAAGTTGAATCCACTTCATCCACGAAGGCCCCAGTCTACGCTCGAAACTCCAAACGGAGACCGCCAGCAAAACCAAAGGAATCATTGCGACAGGGGAAAGGATATCAAGCATCAAGGCTCGGCCCACCGCAACGGCAATCAGGATCAAAGCGGCTTTTCGATAACTAAAAAAAGTAAGAACCGTAGCGATCAGCAGTAAAAGATAAGGTGGATGGTCTTGAATCAACATAATCTATCCTCGCTAACTATTTTCGCTAAAAGAATGCCCGCACTCCCAGTGAGACTGCATCCGCTTTGCTGCTCATCGATTTCGTGAATTGAAAGGTCAGAGTCGCGATTCCGAGCTCAAGTCCAATGCCAATAAAGCTGCGAAGATTGGATGACTTTGGAATGCCTTGCTGACCAAGATCCAAAATGGCTTCCGCTTGAACACCATCAAAAGCCGAAGACGGAGTCGATGTAAAACTCACCGGTCCCGAAAGCAAAGTCGTAGAGGTTGCCTTTCCCCAATTCAAATCAAAGCCCAGCCCAGAAAAGAGAGTCCAGATGTAGCCAAGGCGGACTCCCGAAGAAATTTCCAAGGGAATCGTGTGAGTAGCAGCCTCTGCAGCTAAATTTAAATTTCCTTGATAGGTGCCCGTGACCGATGCCCCAGGAACGGAAGTGGTGTCTGTGTAGGTGGTGGACAAATTTTCTGTCATCGAAATGCTGACTGAGGAAGTCCGATAGCCCGTCGTTAAATCCAAGCCTTGCCAACGCACGGAGCGCGCTGCCCACGAACGATCGGGAATCAGCTTATACTGCCAGTGAAAACCTAGGGAAGAGGCCTTGAAAGAAATATTGCCCTGGTCCATGCCTGCATTTGAAAAATGGAAAAATACTGCAGACCTTTTCATAAAATTGGCGGAGGAAAAACGCTCAAGCCTTGTACCGATCATGAGAGCGAACTGCCCCGAAACGCCCCCGGCTGTGGAAAGGTCAGAAAACTGCACATTCGAAGGTGAAGCTCCATTGAGGTCATAGCCGAGGCCACCGGAGAGTCCCACAATAACAAACTGAAAAGGGCTGATGTAATCTGCCCCGACACCGGCTCCGGAAACTGTGTTCGCATTAGCGATGGAATTTAAATAAAGCGTACCATCAATCTGCGGAAGTGTGGCGTTGACTTCGTTTTCGAGCTCTTGAATCACATTATCTACAATGCTTTGAGTGGCCACCGGAACAGATCCATAACTGATCACCCGGATATCGATAAATCCCGCCTGGGCAAAATCAGCGGCAAGAATCCAAAGAATAAAAAGCGCTTGCCCTACCGAACGCAAAGGCCCTGCATTTCAAGATAATGAGTCCAAGAAAAGAAACCGTGACTCGTGGAATACTGAGAAGTGATGCCTTGGACGCTGCCGCCTGGGCAACTCGTCTTAAGGTCTCTGTAGGCCTGATCCACGTAATTGGTGTCTTGAACAAAACCCATAACCACAAACTGTTCTTTTTTAACTTTCACCAACTCACCGGCAGCATAGGATTTCATCGTGGGTGAAAAATCGCTCACATGTGAAATATGCAGGCTGTGAGTGCAGCCAGTGAGAAGAGAGCTCAGCATTAGTGTCAGGATCAATCCAAGAATCCTTAGAGCTGCGCGAATCATTGATTCAGCTCCGGATCTTGATCGAGGGGATTTACTTCATTAGTGCTGCCCTCATCCTCAGAAGAAGTTCTTCTCGTCTTTCGTGGCTGCTGCGAATTGATTGCCGACTTGCCGATGCAATAACCCGAGGCTGTGACTCGCTTTTGGTAAACGAGATACAAAAAATAATTGATGTCTTCATCTTTCGTTAGAATCCCGGTCACTTTACCACCGGGGCATTGCCGCTGAAGATCGCTCACCATCTCATCGACGAAATCATTATCAAAACTAAGGCCTAACACAATAACTTTGCTGCGCTCCACTTTCAAAGGAGACGTACGCTCCGCTGGAATCGAAGTCACTGAAACACTGTTGATCGAAGCACAGCCACCAAGAATCAAACTTTGCAAAAGTACCAAGAACAAAAAATATTTCATCTTAAGACCTTTCTTTCGGCAGCAAACAATAGCCCGTCACTTTTACAATTTCCCCAGAGATCACAGGATATTTTCGAGTCTCTCGAATCGATGTAAGACCCGTGATTCGGCCCGAGGGACATTTTTCATAAAGGACTTGGATCAAATTCTTAGCGTAATCTTTTGTGTAAACAGGATTTCCTGTGCTCGGACCCATTTGAAACAATCCAACCATCGCTGCGATATCGTCTGCTTGTTTTCCGCCGCTCTCACTTAAAAAAGCTTTCGAAATTTCTTTAGCTTCACCAAGGTTGATCCCAGTTTCGCTGATCTTGATCTCGAATGGTTTTTGAACAAAATTAGGATGACTGACAATTTCACCTATTTGAATATGGTGAAGCTGTGCACAACCCGATATCCAAAAGGCAGGAACTAAAAACGCTGGTTTTAAATATTTAAAAATTTTGGGCATAAGCTAGCATCCCGAGAGCTGGACCCCTCGTCAAGTCCAGCTCTGAGCCTACGAAAGTTCGAACTAATTGGCGTAAAACTTCCGATTCGTTTTCGCCATGTTCCTTAGTGGAGTCGAAGGCTTCAGCCGAACCGCACTTTTGCTGGAATAAGTTTCCAGTTGGTCCACAATGTAAGGCAGCCCCAGACTATCGGCGTACTTCAAAAGCCCACCTCGAAAAGGCGGAAAGCCTGTACCCATAATCATTGCCAAATCCACCTCGCCTGCGGTTTCAACAATACGATCCTCCAAAAGAGCCAAAGCACATTCGTTGATCATACTGAAAACACCGCGCTCCAAACATTCTTTGCTTGAAATTGAATTTGTCGGATGTCCAAGCCCCAGATCTGTATAGATCGAAGGATCGACTTCAATTTTTTTATCTTTTCCGTCGTACTTATAAAAGCCTTTGCGATTTTTTTGCCCCAGGCGGCCGCTTTTTTCTAGCTTCTCCATCAAGGGGGCCATCTCGACTCGAGTGCCAAAAGCTTTCTTAAAGATTTTGAGAACCTTAACGCAAACATCCAGCCCTACGGCATCCATCAATTCAAAAGGCCCCATAGGCATGCCAAATTCTTTAATATAAATGCGATCGACAAAATCAATCGACATGCCTTCTTGCAAAAGAAAGGCAGCTTCGGCCATATATGGCAAAAGCAAACGATTCACGAGAAAACCCGGCCCATCTTTCACCACGACTGGCATTTTCCCCATGCGTTTAGAAAGCTCAAAGATGGTCACAACAGCTTCGTCCCCAGTTTTTTCACCGCGGATCACTTCGACGAGCGGCATTTTGTGAACAGGATTGAAAAAATGCATCCCTACGAAATTTTCTGGCTTTGGATGTGCAGCTTGCATTTCCGTCACTGAAAGACTGCTGGTGTTCGTTGCTAAGATTGCATTTGGCTTCATGTATTTGGCGGTCTCCGCGATGACCTTCTTTTTGATTTCCATGTCTTCAACGATGGCTTCGACTACCACATCCATATTTCCAAAACCCGAAAAATCCAGACCACCGGAGACTAGAGAAAGTTTTTGAGTGAACTCGTAAGAAGTGATGACTTTTTTCTTGGCCAGCTTCCCCCAAAGATCTTTGGCGTGCTTGATACCTTTACCGATCGCATCCCAATTCAGATCTTTCATGCGCACATCAATTCCCTTATCAGCTGCGACATATGCGATACCCCCGCCCATGGTGCCTGCACCAAGAACGCCGAGGTAATTCACTTCTTGGCCCTTCACCAAAGTGTTCGCAACTCCAGAATTTTTCTTCACCATCTCAGTAAGATAATAGAGATGAATAAGGTTTTTAGAAATATCCGTGGTTGCACACTCGCAAAAAGCTTCTCGCTCAATCGCAAGCGCCTTGGTTCGATCCGACATTCCGTATGTTTTCTTGACGACTTCAATCGCTTTCAGTGGAGCAGGATAGTGCCCGTGGGTGACTTTCAAGACGCCTTTCGAGGCTTGCGAATAAACAATGGGAGAACCCACAAAGCTATTCAGAACTTTGTCTTGCAAGCTTGTGGCTTCAAAAACTTTACGGCGCTTGCCTTCGGACTTTTTCACCAGCTCGCGGGCCCACTGCAAAGTCTGCTCATCCAAAATTGAGGGGTGAACAATTTTATCAACAAGGCCCGCTTTTTCTGCTTTTTTTGCGCTGAGAAGTTTGCCTTGCAGAATCACATCAAATGCCGAAGCCAAACCAATAATACGAGGCATGCGCACGCAGCCCCCAAAACCAGGAATAATCCCGAGCTTTGTTTCTGGAAGGCCAATTCGAGTGGCCGAATCTTCAGAGGCAATGCGATAATCGCAAGCCATTACAAATTCACACCCGCCACCGGCACAGGCACCATGAATGGATGCAATGGTAGGCATTGGAAGGTCTTCCACCAAATTGAAGATGGCTTGGCCGCCTTCAACTGCTTTGGAGAACTGTTCTTTCGTTTGCAGATTTTTGATTTCGTCGATGTCGGCGCCAGCAAAAAATATTTTCGCTTTTCTGGATCTGAAAATAACTGCCTTGTAAGAAGACTTCGCAAGTTCCTCAGCAACGGCTTTCAATCGATTCATCATGGCCGTGTTGAATTTGTTGACCTTCTCCCCTTCCATGTCGAAATCGACATAAGCGATCTGTGCATCGACTCCGGATCCGGCTGGATAAACCTTTATATGCTGCTGGTCTGTTATTTGCTGATTCACTGTTTGCTGATTGCTCACTTTAGGCCTCCAATTCCAGAACCATTGCTCCGCCCTGTCCGCCACCGATACAAAGCGTGGCCAAACCAAATTGGATATTTTTTCGTTTCATTTCTTTTGCTAGTGTCACAACCAGCCGAGTACCCGTCGCACCCACAGGATGACCGAGGGCGATGGCTCCGCCATTCACGTTCATGATTTCGTCACGAATCTCTCCCACTTTTGAAGTGAGTCCCAATTTTTCTTGAGCAAATTGATCTGAGTCCATCGCTTTCTGACAAGCCAGCACTTGGGCCGCGAAAGCTTCGTTGAGCTCAACCCGGCCAATGTCTTTCATCGAGAGACCGGAACGTTTAAGAGCAAGAGGCGTCGCATAGACTGGCCCCAGCCCCATGCGCTCAGGTTCTAGGCCCGCAAAACCATAGCCGCGAATGCGAGCGATGGGTTTATAGCCTAAAGCCTCTGCTTTTTCTCGGCTCATCAGCAAAGTCATTGCAGCTCCATCTGTGATGGGACAAGCATTCGCGACCGTGATGCTTCCAGTTTTTTTATCAAAGAAAGGTTTCATTTTTTGAAGAGCTTCCATTGTCTGACCATCGCGAGGACCCACATCTTGAATGAGTGTTTCTTTATAATCCGGCCCCAAAGGCACGGCAGCAATCTCCTGTGCGAGGGTTCCATCTTTCATCGCGCGCACAGCATTCACGTGGGACCTCAAAGCAAAACGGTCTTGCGTTTCCCTGGATAAATAAAATTCTTTCGCCAATATTTCTGCGGTCATGCCCATATTGATTCCCACAAAAGGATCCGTGAGACCTTTCATCACCGCGATGACAGGAAAAAAATCATCTTTCATATTAGAGGTCAGAAGTGCTTTAATGGTTTTTAAATCATAACTAAAAAGTCGAGCCAAAAGCGGCAGCGCCTGACCCGGTCCTTTCGCGGCGAACAGTTTTGCAAAAAGACTTTGATATTTATCCGGCAAAAGCACTGGAAGTTGAGTCATATTTTCCGTACCGCCTGCGATCACAACATCCATTGTGCCGGATTTAATTTTTTCATAGCCGTTGGAGATTGATTCCAGTGCCGAAGCACAATTGCGGTGCACAGTGTAAGCAGAGGTCTTCAAAGGAATGCCCGAATTCAGCGCAACCACTCTTGAGATATTCACTGAATCCACAGGATTTCCAGTGTTTCCGATGATGACTTCATCCACCAGTTGAACATCTAAATTTGTCCGAGCGATCAGTTCCTTCAGAGCAACTTTACCGAGCTCTGCTGCATGCACTTTCGCAAGCTTAGTTCCAGATTTCGCGAAAGGAGTTCGGGTCCCATCGATGATGACCACATCACGAGCATGAGCTGCGTTTGCCATTTCTGTTTCCTTTGGTTGAGCCGATATTTGGATTCATCGTCATTTTGTCTACTCAAGTGCTGTCTAAAGATATTTGTTAAATCTTACTGCATAGAACCCCTGAAAGAAAATCATGCGTCAATTGAGACCAACTGCGACATGAAACCAAAGCTCCTTACGTGTAGCCTTTTAAGTGACTCTTATGGAAAGGACTCCCCGTGAACACCCCGAAATCGCAAAAGGCGGCAGACCAAGATCGAGCTGAGGATCGCAGCATGGACGCCGAAGCGCTGGCTTTTCATTCTCTCCCCAAGCCAGGCAAAATCGAAGTTCATCCCAGCAAGCCCACCAACACCGAAAAAGCTCTCAGTCTCGCCTACTCGCCGGGCGTGGCAGCACCCTGTAAGGCCATCGCGAAAGATCCCAGCAAAGTATACGATTACACCTCTAAAGGAAATCTGGTGGCTGTGATCTCTAATGGAACGGCAGTGCTTGGTCTTGGCAATATTGGCCCTTTGGCTTCAAAACCAGTGATGGAAGGTAAAGGTATTTTATTTAAACAGTTCGCGGGCATCGATGTTTTTGACATCGAACTCAATATCATGGATGTGGACGCCACTGTGAACGCAGTGAAAGCGCTGGAGCCCACTTTCGGAGGCATCAACCTTGAAGACTTCAAAGCACCTGAGTGTTTTGAAATCGAAGAACGCCTGCGCAAGGAAATGAACATTCCAGTTTTTCATGATGATCAGCATGGAACCGCCATCGTGAGTGGCGCGGCCCTGATCAACGCCTGTGATATTACCAAAAGAAAACTCAGCGATATTCGCATTGTGATGAATGGCGCGGGGGCTTCATCCATCGCCTGTGGTAAGATCTTCCTATCACTGGGTGTGCGCCGAGAAAATCTGATTATGTGTGATTCCCAGGGTGTGATCTACAAGGGTCGCAAAGAAGGAATGAATAAGTACAAAGAACTTTTCGCGGCCGACACAGAAGCTCGGAATCTACAGCAGGCACTGGACGGTGCCGATGTCTTTGTTGGACTTTCTTCGGCGGGAGCCCTCACGGGTGAGATGACTCTGAAAATGAATAAAAATCCGATTATTTTTGCGATGGCAAATCCGGATCCGGAGATCCTGCCATCAGAGGCAAGAAAAGCTCGGCCTGATTCAATCATCGCAACAGGCCGCTCGGATTTTCCAAACCAAGTGAACAATGTTTTGGGTTTCCCAAGTATTTTTCGAGGAGCCCTAGACACCCGAGCAACTCAAATCAACGAAGAAATGAAATTAGCGGCAGTGCATGCTTTGGCAAGGCTTGCCAGAGAAGAAGTGCCCGATGATGTGTCCATGAAGTACGGGGGCAAAAGTTTTCGCTATGGTCCTGAATATTTGATTCCGAAGCCTTTTGATCCCCGCGTACTCCTTTGGGTGGCCCCGGCAGTTGCAAAGGCAGCCATGGATTCTGGTGTCGCTGGCAAGAAAATTGAAGATTTCGATGCCTATCGGGATTCTTTAGAAAGCTTTCAAGGGCCTTCAAAGGTTTTTATTCGATCGGCCATTCACCGAGTTCATACCAATACAGAAACCGACGGCGGAACTTTGCCGACCATCGTATTCCCAGAAGGATTCAGTACAAAAATCTTAAAAGCGATCTCCATTTTAGTTGAAGAAAAAATCTGTCAGCCCTTGGTGCTTGGCTATCCGGAACGAGTGCAGGAAAAAATAAAACTTTTAGAACTGCGCAATTTAGATCAGCTAAAAATCATTCAGCCATCTGCAGCGCCGAAATTTGCGGCTTACACAAAAGAACTTTTTGAACGACGCTGCCGCAAAGGTGTTCAAATGGCCGAAGCTGAACGCCTTATGTCAGATCCCAATTATTTCGCAGCGATGATGGTTGAACTGGGTGATGCAGATGGCTTAGTCAATGGAGCCTCCCAGAATTATGCCGACGCCGTGAGACCCATACTTCAAGTGATCGGCACAGCCCGCGAAGGCGTCGCCTCAGGTTTGAATTTTATGCTTTTGGAAGATCGGTTTTTGCTGATGGCAGATACAACGGTGAACGTAAATCCAAGTTCAGAACAGCTTGCCACCATTGCGCTGCAGGCTTCAAGGGTTATGGAGTACTTTGGTATCGAACCAAAAATTGCGATGCTCAGCTATTCTAACTTCACTGCAAAGTCAGGGACCCCAGAGAAGATGAAAAGGGCTGTCGATTTGGTTAAAGCCAAACGACCGGATTTAAAAGTCGATGGGGATATGCAGTCTGATACTGCGGTCAGCCCTGAAATCTTAGGCCGAATATTTCCCTTTAGCGAATTGAAAGATGGTGCTAATATTTTAGTATTCCCCAATCTGGAGTCCAGTAACATCAGTTACAAGCTCCTCCAGCAGCTGGGTAAAGGAGAAGTCATAGGACCTTTCTTGATGGGAATTCGAAGATCTGCCAATGTTCTGCAAAGAACCACAACAGTGGATGCAATTGTGAACTCGGTGGTTCTCACGACCTTAGAAGCGCAATATCTCAAAATGAAACGAAAGAAGTCATAGTCTGAATCCAGCAAAAATGAATTCTGCAGATCGAGCGATTGTGATCGGAGTGGGACTCAAAACCGAGTCCCTCGGTGAGATCAAAGAAAATTTACTCGAGCTTGAAGAACTTGTGGTCTCTGCCGGCGGGGAAGTTGTGGGAAGTGCTGTGCAGGTTCTTGCACAGTGGAATTCCGCAACTCTTATTGGTGTCGGCAAAGTCGATGAGATCAAGGAAATGGTTTCTTCCTGTCAGGCCACAGTTGTGGTGATGGATCATCAGCTGTCAGGTGGACAAACTCGAAATTTAGAAACTGCGATCGGCTGCCGCGTGATCGATCGCAATCAATTGATCTTGGATATTTTTGCTCAGCGGGCGCAAACCTTTGAAGGAAAACTTCAAGTGGAACTTGCGCAGCTGATGGATCAATTACCGCGCATGGTGGATGCTTGGATGGGCTCACTGTCTCGGCAAGGTGCAGGAATCGGAACTCGCGGTCCTGGTGAATCTGCCTTGGAAAGTGATCGCCGCCGGATTCGAGAACGAATTGCACAGATTCGAAAAAAGCTGGATTCCGTTCGAAAAAGTCGGGCTCAGCATCGAAATTCCAGACGCCGTCATGAAATCCCAAGCTTTGCTTTGATTGGTTATACGAACTCAGGAAAGAGTTCACTCCTCAATCGCCTGACCGGATCCCAGGTCCTGGCCAAGAATCAAGTCTTTGCGACTTTGGATCCGACGACGCGAAAAGTTTTCCTGCCAGACAGCCCGCCTGCAGTCGTGACCGATACTGTGGGTTTTATTCGTAAGCTTCCCACACAGCTCATTGAGGCCTTTAAAGCCACCCTTGAAGAAAGTTCCGAGGCTGATGCGCTTTTGCATGTGGTGGATCTTTCTTCCCCCAATATGCGCCGGCAGATGGAAGTTGTGAATCAGTTGATTGATGATTTCGGTTGGCGGTCGAAAAAGATCATTCATATTTTTAATAAAGTGGATATTGCTCCAATGGGCAGACAATTTCAGGTGGATGAATATCCTCGCGTGTTTGTTTCTGCGGCAACGGGGCAAGGAATGACTCAGCTGAAGAAGCTGATGATCGAAACACTGCAAGGTTTTCAGACGGACATCGAGCTTTACTTTCCACGTGAAGAAGAATACAAAGTTTTTGATCTTTCCAGAGAGACAAAAATCCTGCGCAAGGAACAAGGCACTGAAGGCACAATCTGTGTGGCTCAGCTTGCACCGGCACAAGTGAATCGCTGGAAACAATACATCGTCAAAGCGGATTGAAAAAGTCTGCGAGTAGCTTTGAAACTAAATAGCAATATATTGCTATTTCATATCAGGATCCCTTCGACCCCATAGCTCAACTGGATAGAGCAAGCGTTTCCTAAACGTTAGATCCCTGTTCAAGTCAGGGTGGGGTCACCAAAAGACACCTCCTAACAAATGGGGCTGTGCCGCGGTAAACTTCACCAATGACTAATCAAATGATCCTTCGGTAGCAGCCAAAATATCTTCGGCATTCCAATTTGGAATATCTTGGGTAAGTTCTATTAGCAAGGCATTGAAGTTGAGATTCGCTTGATTTCGTCGGTTGGCATCGCTCGAGGAAACTCCGTCTGCAAGCTCTCTCCATTCCGGTGAAAGCGAAAGGCGACTTCGAAGCGCCATAGTAAAAAGATCAATCCAAGTTGGCTGACTGAAGGTAAAGTTCAAAGCGAGGGCTTCGCCTTGGGCCTCCGTACTGTGCCAAAAGCCACGCGGCACAAAAAGCAGGGAGCCCGGCCTTAAAGTGACCTCCTCAAAGTCTAAGGGCATTTTCGCCGGCATTGGCACCTGAGTGTAGGCCGCAAGCTCTGGATCTAGAGGCTGGCCGATTGTGAATCTTTGCATTGGATTTTCAACAGATCGATTGGCTGCGATTTTCCATTTTTTCGTGCCTTGCAACTGAAGCACGAAATTTATATTTTGATCAAAATGTGCGGCGGTACCTTTTCCATCTGGAGTTGCGTAAACGATACATCTGGCAAATGTTGAATGAGGAAGACCAAGATCCTTTTGAATCCCCTGAAGCCAAGGCATCAGTTCCGGCAAAAAGTTTTGAACATTGTTGAAGAGCAATCCCATGCCGTTTGAAAAAAGTTTCTTTGCGTCCTTTGCATTTAGGTCAACTGCGCTGGATTCGTCCTTCGCATCCGGAAGATGAGCTTGCACTTGATTTGGCCAATGCTTCAAAAGTGAATCAAGAGATTGAAGCTGAGGAATTGAAGTGATCGCCTGGACCGTTTGATTCAGGCCATGCACTGAAAAAGGACGATGAGGCCAAGAATTAAGCAAAAATTCTTCCGTCGAATGAGGTGCAATGAGCGCAGAAAGATTCGTCATGAGTAATCCTTTAAAGACGTTTCGCAGTTGCCGCTACCGAGCGGAGCCCGATGGCCGGGTCGAATTGGTCTTCGCGGCGGGAGTAAACCAAGAACTGAGCGGGCCTGCGCCCAGGCCAAATGCGGCGATCGTAAGCCCCGCTGTCGTACTTGGCTGAAAACCTGCGGCCATAGAAATACCCATCGCTATCATTCCGGCGATGACTCCTCCCATCAGACTGAAAGCTTCGGCAGATTCTCCGAAAAATAGATCCGGAATTGTCAGAGCCATTTTTCGGTTGAGTTCTTTATTTATAATTTGCTCAGTTTTTTCAAGAAGATCTTCTGGTGATTTTAAATCTTTGATCAAAATTTTTCTTTTGTTGATCTGCCAGTAGGAATCAGTTTTATGCAATACAAGTCGCAGAGTCATTTTCTGCTTTTGGCCTTGGATGGTAAAAACATCATCTTTGAATAAAATTTTTGGTGCCGGCAATTCACGGTGAGCTTCCATCATGGCGCCAATATCCGAGCGCGCCTGCGAGGTCATAAAAACTGAATAAGCATCGAATAGTTCGCCAAGCTTTGGGTTCTTTGGAAGATCAGTATTTATCTCCTCAAATCTGAGCTTGTTTCTTTCGGCCAAAGTTTCAGGAGCTTTTGGCGAGCTGCCATTAAGCTTTTGGCCAGCTGGCACTGGCAATGATGTGACGAATAGACTGATCACCAGTAAGCACTGAAGACCAAATTTTGATTTTAGCTGACAAAACATTTTACCCCCGAAACCATTAAACCGAGACAGCTCCACCAGCTTAATTGTATGGCTTTTTTGACGAAGGGTAAATTGAAGTCGTTCTTGCTGGACTAGGTCTTAGTCTGGGGCTTAAGAGGATCCTCTGCTGGACTGACTGCCAACTTGATTTCATTGTCTCCGATTTGGATTTTTTTAGCCTTATAAAGCCCACCCAGCGCCATCTTGAACTTTTTTTTGCTGACTCCAAAGAGGCGATAAATAATTTCAGGATCGGTTTTGTCGGTAATTTTTAGAGTTCCACCTTCTTCAGCGAGCAGAGCCAAAATTCTAGGGCCCACATCTTCCACCGCTGCCTGGTGCCCTGGTTGTGTGAGTGTCACATCCAATTTACCATCGGGTCGAATCTTTTTCAGAAAACCCACAGTTTCCGATCCGTATTCAAGACGTTGAAAAGTTTCATCAGAATAAAGTATGCCCCAGTGAGTCCGATCAACGACGACCTTAAAACCCAATTCTGTTTTCCCAGCCACGACCAGAGAAACTTTCTGACCTTCTTTGAAATCATGAGAAGTTTTGTCCAAATAGCGATCCAGCCTCATAGATGCGGAGATGCGATCGCTTTTGTCGACGTAGCAATAAACTACGACCGATTCGCCGATTTTAAGCTCAGATGTTTGCTCGGAGAAAGGTAAGAACAGGTCTTTATCCAAACCCCAGTCCAAAAAAGCTCCGACCTGTGTGAGGTCTTTAACTTTAAGAATTGCGGCTTCACCAACAGCAATCAAAGGTGTTTGGGTGGTGGCAACCAGCCGGTCCTCGGAATCATAACAAACAAAAACTTCTATGGCGTCGCCGACCAGGTGCTGATCTTCGACAAATCGGCGCGGCAATAGAATTGAGTTTCCCGCCTCACCCAGCAAGAGACCGTATTCAATTTCTTTAAGGATCTGCAGTTCGTTGATTCTTCCGATATGGTACATAGCTGAGGGTCGACTTAGTAAAGACCGCCTCAAATAGCAACTAAAAGGTCAAAATAATTCATACTTTGGCTTCTAGGACTTTCGCCAAACCGCAAATTTCCGAAATTCCGCAGTGTCTTCAAATTCAGTTTCAAGCTCCCCTTCTCTCAGAATGAATTTCCTCGTGAGGATCTGACCCTCATATTCTGGGCGCACCGAATGGGTCACACGATGAACAATTTCTTCGCCAACAACTTCATAGGAACCCGAATAGGAAACCACATCTGAAAGTTCTTCTGGTTTTTCGCTGAATCGCACAATGACGTTCATGGTTCCACTTTGACAGTAATGAATGCAGCCTGAATACCATTCCGAAATTGGCTTAAATTCAGAATTTGCTTTGTACTGGTAACCATATTTTACCAATTTGTAGGTGCCTGCAATTTTCATCTTTTTAACCTCCAACAAATAGTTTTTCGATGTCCATGGAAAACGACTGCCCGCAGGCTTCAATTCCCAACTGTGAGTCTTGCACGAGAAGCGACCATTCATTATTTTTCTCGAGCAGTTTTTCAAGATTCTCAAGAACTGCTGAATTGAGAGCATATATATCTATAAATTCAGCTCGATGAACTTTGTTCGTCACAATTTCCTGAATCAAAACATCTTTATTTTTATAGGTGTAGACGATGACTTTCTCAGCAGACTTAGTGGCTTTGTGAAGCTTGCGAAATGAAGGATTTCCGATCTCTATCCAAACTTTGGATCCGCCCCTGTCGTCTAGAACATGCAAAGCTGGAGCATCAGGGTCACCAAGACCTTTCAAAGAAAACTCAAGACCTTCTTGATAGCTTAAACAGAAAGCCAGCATTCTGGTGAGAAGATAAATATTGGTCTCCGAAGGATGTTGTGCCATACGAAAATCCAAAGCCTCGTAGACACCTTGATCGATATTCGACAGAGAAATCCTAAAACGATAAAGCATCATTTCTTCTAAAGCAGCTTTCAGGCCGCAGCAAGAGAACTTCTTCTTTCCACTTTTCAGAAGCGATTGTCACGAAGACTTGCGGCGTTCCCAAACTCAACTTGAATCAAAAATCTTGGTTCATCGATCCTGTGCGCTCACTCTGTCTGGTAGAGCTAAGTATCTCCAAATCAAGACCTAGATCCCAGTAGATTCCACAATTTCAAATGCCTCAAAATGAGATCCCCCCAGTCCCTAAGGCAATCGCTATGGCTTTCTGGAAATCTTTTGGCTATCATTGAGACATGCTTCAGGAAAGATCGCTCGGACTTTTTGGTGGCCTCGTGTCGATGTGCATCGGCATCCTTTTGTTTCAGCAGTGCGCTGGCAACACGCAATTTAGTCCTGCTCAAACTTCAACGGCGGCAGGTAACCAGACCGAACAGCAAGCGACCGAAGGTGGCAATGGCGATGGCTATGAGGGTAAAATCTATGTCTCACAGGGAACTTGTCCAAATGCACCGAAGCATATTTCTAGTGAAATAACCTTCGATAGAGAAAAACTCCAAGCCAAGCTCCGCAGGGACAAATGTGAAGATTTAAATCCTGCGCTTGCGATTGACGTCGCAGACTTTGAGGAACTTGAGCCAAACCTAGAATCTTTCCGGTACCGAGGCGAAATCTTTTTACCAAAGGAAAGAGTTGGGGCTGCCACAGTGGAGGGAATTCTGCCCGGCACGGTTGAAGAAGTGCCGCCTGGGGCAGTTGTAACCGAAGAATTCAGCATGAATAGTCCGAGCGCTTGCGGAACGGGATTTTGTTCTTGCACTTCAAGTGGCCTCTATTCCTGCGGAGCCTCGGAGAAAATGCCGGATGCTTTCTGTAAAAGCAAAGGCTATACGGAAGCGGTCTCTTGGACCTGTGCACAGGGCCCACAGGGAAGGGTCTGCACGACGATCGCTGGCAGTAGTAATAGTTGCTGGCAAAATCAGAATCCCGGCAATTCCATTTGCGACCGAGTCACCTGCAAGTAAAACTGCGCTTGAGGCTTGCCTGACTCGCCCCCGCTATGCCAAATTCTCCTCATGAACTACATCATTTTACTTTTTAGTTTAGTTATTTTTCTTCTGCCAGCTGCAAGCAGTTTAGCAGCAGGATCATCCGAAAAACTGACTGAAAAATTGACCGCTCAGTGGGGCCGTTTTGAAAATGCACAACAAACTTTGATCACTCGAATGGGCGATAAGGACCTTTCGTACTCAAATAAATCCTTCACTCGATTGGAATGGGAAAGACTCTATCTGGAGGAAATTGAAAAAAGATTCGGAATTGTCATTCGGATCAACCCATCCTTTCAGCGCACTGAAAGTGCTGAAATTCTCTATCAGCAAATGCAAGAATTTCTAAAACTTCCTCAAAATAAATTTTTGGTCGGTATCGATTTCTTAGACAATGAAAAAGGCCATAGTGCTTTGGACAAAGGGCAAGCCATCTACGGCAGCTTGCTAGCGGCAGTGAAGAAGGGTGAATCATCACTTCGGCGCACGATGCATTCGGGCGAGCTCGGTGACCCCAGGAATCCAAGGGACTCCATCCTACTTGGCAGCGAGCGACTAGGACACGGCGTTCTTTTGGAGCAAGATTTGGTGGCCTTGGAATACGCTGCTCTTAAAAAAAATCCCGCTTGAAATAAACTTAGTCAGCAACCTGCGCCTCACTGGGATCACTGACATTGCTAGACACCCCTTTCTGAATTACCTGCGGCTGGGACTTCCCGTAAGCCTCAGCACAGATGATGAAGGGATCTTCGACACGAGCATTGAAAAGGAGTGCAGCCTCGCCATTGAAAGAACCGATATCAGTTATGCAGAATTTAGGAAAATGTCCTTTCATTCTCTGGAGTCTTCATTTGTAGACTCAGAAACGAAAGCTCGATTGATCGACCAACTCCGTGCAAACTTTGTGCGCTTTGAGTCCGAATGTAATTCTAAGCTCAACTAAAGGCCGAACAAGCTGCTTTGAGATTGCCGCAATTCTCCTAGATGTCATGCTAAGGTCGATGACCAATGAAGCCCTTCGCTTAACTTTCAGTCTTTCCATTTGTCTTTCACTTTTTTGCCCGCCAGCCTTGGCCTTTGAAAATCGATCCTTCTATGTCGGAGTGAGTCCGATCACGATGGGTCTTTTTGATCGGGTCACCTCAGCGAATACTGGTAAAGCAAGTCAGTTGGGAACATTAACACCTTACCCCCTTGCACTTGGAGCCTCTTTTGACATTGGAAGCGATTGGTACCTTCAACCCCGCTTGCTTTATTCTTTGGTTCCGCGAAAAAATTCAACTGGCAATATTGAAGAAAAGGTGTTTGGTTTTAGTACGGCTCTGGGCACAAATTTTAACAGCGGATCGAGCTGGGATTGGAATTTGAGCCTAGGCATTTTAGAAAAAGCCACAATCGGAAAAGGTGGCAACTACACCGATCCAAACAATGCGACATTCACCTATCCGAGCTCTACGGCACTCGCAAAGATCATCACGACAGGTGTTGGAATTGGTTATGAATCTGAAGCTTTTAGATTTGGTACAGATGCAATTTTCTTTGGCCTGATGAACAGCAAAAAGCGATCCCTCAACTTGATGCTGACCTTGGCATGGAAAGGAAGAATGTGAATTATTATTCCTTTATCGCATTTGCGATCTTGAACCTAAGCTTCTCGCCACTTGGAAACACCTTTACTCTGACTCTGCCCCAAACCAAAGGTTACGCAAATCCTGAAATCACGATCATGATCAATCAAGCTTCGTGTCCCGCAGAACTTGACCTCAGCAAAATTGTAAAAGATGCCGTCGAGGTTTGGAACCGAGTCCCCTGGTCAAAATTAAAGCTTACTGTGGGCGGGAAAACAACTACGGCTACATCAAGCTTTCCACCCGTCGCATACTGTGACCCCACAATCACGGGAAGTACCCTGGGACTTGGTGGCAGCGCCGGAAATTCCGAAAACTACCTCGTAAGAGGAAGCTTACGACTGAACACCAATGCAGGAACGGCAGGTTACGTTCTTGATCAGAACTATGATCAAATTGTCCTTGTTGCTGCCCACGAAATTGGTCATGTCCTTGGTATCGGTCATAGCAATGATGATTTTGCTTTGATGAACTACACGATCGGCGAAAAAACCACGATGAACCTTTCTCAAGATGACATCGATGCTGTTTCTTACCTCTATGCGAGAGACGAACTTTCAGGTCAAGAAATGATGGGCGGCTGTGCAGGAATAAGAAATATCAAATCCACTCAGCACCCATGGATGACACTTTTGTTTCTTCTTGTGCCTTTTTTGCTTTGGGTCCTCGCTCACCGGCAAGCTAAGCAGCAGATTTAAGAGAGGCTCTATTCTCACCCTTTGCGTGAATGACGAACTCTCCAAGCACCAAATGACCGCGCTGCTGAAGCAGCGTAATCAGGGCTGGGCGATCTCCTTCTCGAAACTTATTATTTGAGATTAAACGCTGAACAGTGGAAGCGTTAGTTAAGGAAAGTTCTTCCTCCAGAGCAAAGAATTTCCACTTCGGAAAACGAAAGAGGACTTCCTCTTTTCCCGGGGCCTGCCAAGGCACAAGAATGTACTTACTCACATTGTCTCCGGAAGCCTCAGCAGAAGAACGTCTTTCAGCGCCACGAAAGCGTATCGCTTTTTTGCGAGCCGCTTGCAAAGCAGTCTCTGGAGCAGTGTCGAGTTCTGGTCGATTCACTAGATCGATTGAATGAGCCAGAATAAACAGCCGAGGTGACTTTTGATTCTTCATGCTTTCCTCCTCCATCTAATTTCTCGGAATAAACAGGATAACGAAAGATAGAGGGAGGAGGAAGCTAAAATTAGAATTCGTCTCAGACCGCGACGGGTTTAGTCCCTTGATAAGATCGGGGTGTTTCAATCAAGCACTATGGAAGCTGTCTGGGGCCGCGACCTGTTAACATCGAACCGAGAAATGACAGAACCGCCAAAACTAGAAAAACGAAAAGAAGAATCTTTGCGATTTCCATCGAGACTCCTGCGATCCCGGTGGCTCCGAGTACAATAGCTAAGATCGCAAGTACAAAAAAAGCGATTGCTGCGCGAATCATAAATAACTCCCCTTGTTGAAATGTATGGGCCAGAATGACCATTTCAAAAACTCATCCGAGACACTTCAATGCAACATTGGCTCCGGAGCTAAGGCTAAACTGAGCCCACTTTGATCAGAAAAAGAGTAGATTTGGGTCGATTGATGGGAATATTCTGAACTAAGGATCTCTAGAGGCGGCTCATCCTTCCATCTGTCCAGCCGTTCACATGGTCAGCATCCGAATCGCCAAGGAGTTTTTTAACTCCGCAAAAGCAGCCACCGATTTTTTTCTAGTTTTCATTCCAAATAGCTGCTACTGCTTTTTTCTTTGAACGATTTATACCTGCCCCAACCGAGGAGCATTTCTATGAGTCAGCTTGTTTTTTTATTGCTTATGAGTCTGGGTCTGCCAGCTTTCGCCGAGCGCACAGTTATCTGCACCTGCTATATTGACTATGGCCTTTCCTTCGAGATTCCAGGAACAATTGAACTCGTGACTAACCTGCCTCTGAAATCTGAAAAACTCAGTGCACTTGCCGACGACGAATGCATTGCGACTTATGCAAAAAAAGGCTTAAGAGCGATCCAATGCACGGATGGGTTTTGAAAAAGTTTTCTGGCTTTGCCAGAGCATTTTTCTTATGCCTAATTAGCTCGATCTCCGCATTGGCTGCAAACCAAGAACAGTCAAAGGATCCTAAGTTCGACTGCAGTGGTTTTGTTCCCTTCAAGCCCATCGAAAGGCTCAAAGCCGATGTCAAAGTCTACCGGCTTCACAAATACATTCCAGATCAAGGCACGGTGCCCGTCGATGAAACTGAGGAACTCGTGTGTAGCTCCAATGAACCTCTGGTCGTCGAGGTGAAGGACATACGTGGTCGCGAAAAGGAATGGTTTTTCTGCAATATCACTTCTGAACAAAATTTTATCTCTTGCCCGACGGAATACAAAAGTAAACCCGCAATGATCATCGTGAGACCAGCCATGGTCATTCGCAGCTGGAAACCTTCGGATGCCCTAGACAGCCACATGCATGTCTATCTGCTGCCAGAGGGTGATGAATCTCGTCTATTAGACAATTTTACACAGAGCCTCGGCTTTGACCTCAATCAACGCGAGATCACCTTGAGTGGTTCCGCCGGAGGCAAAGCTCCCAATTCTGATCAAGACTATTTTTATGTGCGTGTTCGAGTTTATAAGTAGGGTGAATGCATGAGCCTTAAAGAAGTTGAATCTTACCTTGGTGGTCCCAGCAAAAATGCAGAATTTCTTGCTCGCTATATTGGGGCCCGCATCCCCGGCGAACGCAAAGCCGACGAACAAAGTCGACTTGTTTATTGGGGACTCAGTGTGCCCATACATCGGAGGGCGGCTCAGCAGATTTATTCGTTTTCCGCGCAAGAAGAAGGCCTGCAATGGCAACAATGGATGAAAATTTGGAAAAAATCGAAGATCTTTGATGTGAAAAGTGTCGCACTCATTTGGCTCAGCAGTCCGAAGCGACGCTCACAGAGACACATTCAGTGGCAAGCAGTGCTGGCTTTTGGTGAAGATATAGACAATTGGGCTCATAGTGACACTGTGTCGGCGATGCTTGCGGAACTTCTAGAAGCCAAACCCAACCTGTTCCCTATCTACAAAAAATGGAATCAGTCTAAAAATCCTTGGCTCAGACGGCAATCCCTCGTCGGAATCTATTGTTATGCACGCGCGCGAAAAACACCGATTCCTGCTGCAAAAAGTTTACCTCTGGTGAAAAACCTACTTTGCGATCCTCACTTTTATGTTCAGAGGGCTGTTGGCTGGACACTTCGGGAAATTGACCGCGTGGATTCGAGTCAGCAAAGGGCCTTCGTCAGAAAAAACCTCGCCAATATTAGTTCAGTGGCTTGGTTTGCTGCGAGCGAACTATACCCGCTCGCCCTCCGCAAAGAACTGGTTGGCCTTCGCAAAGAACTAAGAAAAAGTCGATAGAGTCCGCAGAAGGCAGTCACGAATCATTTGATAGCTACGGCGATCATTAAAAGGTTTTCAATCGTATAGCTCAGAACTTCGACCTGCAGCTGCGCAGAATAAAGCTCATGCACGAGCTCCAACTGATAGCGACCTTTCGAATAAACACCGACAAAGCTGAACTGACCATTCAGCTGAGTCCTCACCTCTTCCAATACAGCGCCTGATTCGTTTTTAATTTTTAAGCGTGCATTCTTCATCGGTACATCGACCAGGGACTCTTGCCTCACCAGTCGCCCTGAGATGGTGGTGGATCGCTGTTTGCGTTCAACGAAAGTCACTGCCACCGGATTGACCGCTGCCGTTTTTGGAGTGTTGTAATTTTCTCCGTTCAGAGCTTCTAGTCCCGACATTCTTTTGACCTGAGGCCCCTTTACGATCACGCAAGACATAAGACCAAAAACAAAACAGAGAACACTGCAGGCAACGAACGTGATTTTCTTTGATGAATGAATCATTTTTTCAGTGTACAAGCATGGCATCAGTTAAAGTAATCTTTAATTTAGGAATATGCGGGGTTTCAATGAACTCTTATGAAAAGCTGGAAGCAAGATTCCGTCAGGTCAGCCATCTTGAGCACATACTCGGTGTGGTCTCTTGGGATGAACAAGTCATTATGGCCCCGGGCGCGGCCATTCATCGGAACGCTGCCACCGCTGAACTTGTTGGCCTCATGGAAAATCTTTTGCGCGCACCCGAAGTCGGCGATTGGCTGAAAGAGAGCGAAAGTCTTTCCCTGGACGGAGTCTGGCAAAAAGCGAATCTTCGCGAAATGCGCCGGCAGTATTTGAGGCTCACAGCCTTGCCACCGGACCTGAGTAAACGGCTTGTGATTGCTCGCATGAACAGCGAACAAGAATGGCGAAAACTGCGAGGGGCCAATGATTGGAAGTCTTTCGAACCGATTCTCAAGAATGTCATCTCCCTGACACATGAAGCGATTTCTGCTTATCAAAAACACGAGGGACTTTCGAAATACGATACGGCTTTGGCGCTTTACTCCCCTGGACTGAACACCCTCACCGTCGAGAAGCTGTTCAATCAAATCAAAAGTTTCCTCCCACAAATGATTCAAAGAGTGGTCGAAAAACAAAAAAGCGAAAAGGTGATTCTTCCTGAAGGCCCTTTTCCAACAGCCGCTCAAAAAGCCTTGGGTTTGGAGCTTATGGAAGCCGTGGGCTTTTCATCTTCGATGGGGCGCTTGGATGAAGCTTTTCATCCTTTCAGCGGGGGCACCCATGGCGATGCCCGCATCACCACGAGGTACAATCAAGAAGAATTTATTTCAAGTCTGATGGGAGTTCTTCATGAGACAGGCCACGCCCTCTATGATCAAAATCTTCCAGTGGATTGGCTGACTCAGCCTGTAGGCGCTTCTGGTGGAATGGCCATCCACGAAAGCCAAAGCTTGATGCTGGAAATGCAAGTCTGCCGCTCGAGGGAATTTATGGATTTTGCGGGACCCTTAATTCGGAAACACATGCTGAATCATGTAAAAAACCCGGCCTCAATCGAGAACGACAACCTCACTCGACTGGTCACTCGGGTTCGACCTGGATTCATTCGCGTGGATGCCGATGAAGTTACTTACCCTGCGCATGTGATTTTGCGCTTTGAGATCGAAAGAGACATCCTCGAAGATCGATGGCCCTTGGCAGAACTGCCCGCTGTTTGGAACGAAAAGATGAAAACCTATCTAGGACTTTCCACACTAGGTGACGACAAAAATGGCTGTATGCAAGATGTGCATTGGCCGAGTGGTGCTTTGGGCTATTTCCCTGCCTATACTTTCGGAGCCGTGATCGCAGCTCAGCTTTTTGCGAAGATGAATGAAAGTCTACCCAGGGTGCGTGGAAGTATTTCCCAGGGTGACTTCAAGCCCATGCAGAATTGGCTGCGAGAAAATATCTGGAGCCAAGGCGCTCAGCTTGAAACATTGGATCTGATCGAACAAGCTGCGGGTCCACTTTCCGCGGAACCTTTTCGGAAACACCTCGAAGCAAGATATTTGGCTTAGCGAGACTTAAAAAGACTTTTGCAAGTGAGTGCTGCTGCGCTAGCAAAGATTCTCGATTTTTCCAGCCGGCTCAGAGCAAGATCAGCTAGATTTACAAAAGGCTGAGGGTACTTATTTGCAATGAGGCCAAGAGTTCCAAATACCCCAAGTCCAATCATTGCCGTGGATCGAAGCTCTGGAATAAACATCAATGGTGCCAAGAGCGTAACGAAGGTGCTTTTCGAATATTTCATAAAGAGCAGAGTTTTGATTCTTCGTTCGTCTTTATTTTTTTCCGCTTCTTGCATCAGCTTTGCGAAAGACATATCCCAACTGTTATCTGCAAATAGATAAAACAGAGCCGTGGTTCCAACAAAATCTGCGAACTTCGCAGCGGATGCAAGATCCGAGGGAAGGGGTGCGGAACTCAAAGCCGCAGCAAAGAGGATGGTTCCAAAAACATTGTAAAGATAGCCGTTCACCCAGCGGCCCAGCTCGTTGACGGCGAGTTTTCCTTTTTCGGAAAGGTTGCTGACTTTCATGGCCATTTTTTCCAGGAGCTGTCCACCTGAGTTGAAAAACTGGAGCTGCTGCTTTGCAAAGCGGTTTCCAATCAGTTGAAAACCAAAGCTCATCGTAGCGGCTAATGCCGCAGGACCTACTTCGTGAGTCGCAAAATACACGGAGCCCGAAACCGAAGTTAGACCCACGGACACCAGCAAACCAGCGTTTTTCATGGAACTCACCGACCAGGGGCCCAGGTTGGTCGAAGCCGGAGTCGCTTCAGCAACTGTTTTTGGAACCTCAATGGCAACAACACCAACTTTTGAAAGCTCTTCACTGCCCTGTTTTATGGACTCCGAGAGTATTCCACCTTCTTTATAAAGAATGAAAGAAACATTCCCATTTCCGTCTTGAGCGCGGGCTTTTTGGTTCTGAATGACCCAGTCTGCAACTCTTTGTTGGTCTTGAACTTCTACTTCGGAAGTGGAGATTTGCAAAACTTCCGCTTTTTGTAGGTCAGTTTCGCCTGGTAAAAGCTTTTCTCCATTGTGAACTTCAAGGGCCTGAGTGGCCAACATAATTTGTTTTGTCGATTGGCCTGGATCTTCTTGAGCGATGGCATATGGAATGGTGAAAAGGTTGCTAAAACCAAAAAGTATAGCTAACCCAAAGCTCAGCACCTTCACTCGGACTGATTTTATTTTATGATTCCAACTGTTCATACTAGTCTCACTTCCGGGTGCATCCAGCCAACCACTCGACTACTGGTTCAGCAAATTACTGTAAGTCACACCAGATACTGTTAGCCTTCTTGACAAGGTCAGGTCGAATCAGATCGCAGCCCATCTTTCTTGGACTGCCAAGAAAATGACCTCTGGCTTTTAGCGAGCTTGGCTCATACATTTCTTAGAAGGACTACAAGCTACTGTAACAGTACAGCCAGATACTGATTCGCCATTCTCTATGCTGCAATGATACTTGGAACTCTTTGCAGAATAAGCCGATCCAGCGAGTCCAAGAATAAAAGCTATTAAGACAAACTGTGATTTCATTTGAAAGTCTCCCTTATATTTTAAATTGAAATTCTAAATATTATAAACAGCTGCAATTGTTGAAACTGAAATCGAGCCGAGCTCCACCGCATCCAGAAGCCTTAATACTGAAAGCTGATCCTTTCGTACGGCGATACTCTTGGCAGCGCAAGGTTTCTGAACCTGATTTCACTTCTCTGAAAACAGTCACTTCGTTCTTACCTTTGCGGCAGCTAAACAAAATACTGTCTTCGCCAGATGAACATCGTTTTAATACTGTTGCCTCGGCGTAGACGCTACCAGGCACTACCAATGCTAGGATCAAAAAAGATAGAGCCAAAAAACTCTTGATGAAGGTATTCAAACAATTTTTAGTCATGTTTGGTCTCCTCAAGACTGAGGCAATTGCGAAATCTGTTCCGTCTTGTTTCAAGGCTAAATAGATCTATGGCGCTTCGGACTGTCTAACAATTTTTACAAAGCCCTAAATGGTCACTCGGACTCTCTATCGCCACCCAAAATCCAACCTTCAGGATTTGTTTTTCTTTGTGCCTCTTTCGAAAGCCAAAGTGAACCAGCTAAAGCCAGAACAAAAGCATCCGCCAAGTTAGGATCTTTTTGAACTAGAGCCTGATGCTTGGGCGTCCATCGAACCTGAAATTTTGCAGCCTTCAAAAGTAGACCCAAGTTTTCGGGATTTCTGCTGGAACTTTTCAGCAGCTTCTTCCAAACCAAAGTGGGATAGCCTTCAAAGATGGGCAAATATTTTAAACGCTGAGCTTTTGTTCCAAAACCTTCGACCCAAGGAGCTCGAAAACCCGAACCGGCAGAAGCAATTTCCTTCCAAAAACGAAAAGTCCCCGTTTGAATATTTTTTTGAAAGGGATGCTCCTGAAATACTGAATTTGCACCCAAGTGAATTTCGATCGCTCGTCTTGGTATTTGAGTTGCGACTCTTTCCTCTCTCAGAGAATGAAAAAAATCGGCTGCCACTTTTCTTCCGAACCCTTGCCACTCCAGGGTCTGGGATATGACTTCTCGCCACTTCAAAGGGCAGCCAAGTTCGTCCGGCAAACCCAGCACACAATCAATGATCAGCTGGCACTCGGCATCTGGATATCGTCCGCGAATTTCATCGGGATGAAATCGGTCGAGGTAAAAAAAGTCCGCTTTAGAGCCTTGAAGCGCACAGGCCGGCAAAGGCTTAGGCTTACCCACCCGATCGATAGCTCCGGTTTGATCGACTCCAAGATAGACGATGGCTTTCATTTCAATCGATCACCCGCAGAAGCTTTGGCTTTTTTTGCATTGCTGCGGCAAGCGTCGCTGCAATACTTCACCTGATCCCAGTTTTTCTCCCAGCGTTTTCGCCACTCCATAGGCCTTCCACACTGCACACAGATTTTTGTTTCTTTAATGACTTTTGATTCTCTCATTTCATTTCCTTGGGTTCGGCCATTCGAATGGGTGATTTGAGCTTTCCTCGACTGCCATGCTTGTCAAAAACCGCACGCGAAGCCTTGGCCACTTCGGGCCTCTGCTTCCATTTGAAGATTCTTTCTTTTGCCAGCCTAAATGAATCGTCTGGATCGACAATGGGATCGGGGTAATCCCGACCGATTTTAAAGTCCGAGATCATACTTAAAAAGGGTGGCATCTTATGAGGTTCAAAGAGATCAGCCTCGGACAATTTGTCTAATGCCGGTAAGTTCCTGCGAATGAATGCGCCCGTAGGATCTTGTTCTCTGGCCTGTTTTGAAGGCGAATAAATACGAATCGTGTTGATTCCAGTCACTCCCGACTGCATTTGCACCTGACTCCAATGAATGCCAGGCTCAAAATCAATGAATAGCCGCGCTAAATGCTGAGCCGGTTTTCGCCAATGCAGCCAAAGTTGATAGGAGGAAAAACTCATCAGCATTGCTCGCATCCGAAAGTTGATCCAGCCCTCCCGAAGAAGAGCTTTCATGCAGGCATCGATCATAGGAAAACCAGTTTCACCCCGGCACCAGGCTTGGAAATAGTCTTCACGAAAATCCTGCTCCCTCATCCCATCAAATCTGCGATTGAAGTTATGAAACTCAATTTCAGGTTCGGTCTCAAGTTTTTGAATAAAATGACAATGCCACCAAAGCCTGCTTTCAAAGCCGTTCAGGGATCTAAGCCAATACCGACTATTTACAGTTCCTTCTTGTCCAAGAACTTGAAGTCTTTTCTGAAGTCCCTGATGAACTTCCGTAACAGATAAATTTCCCCAACAAAGATAGGGACTCAAGTGACTGGAACTTTCCTGAGCAAGCTCTGGCGAGGATATTCCGCCCAGATAAGACTTTGAACGGTTGAACAAGAAGCTATTAAATATTTCCAGCCCTTTGGTTTTCCCGCCTTGGAGTTCTAATTCCGAAGAAGCCGGAGACTTTAGTAAGTGCCAAGGCAAAGGATCTGAAACAAAGCCTCGTGGGCAATCTTGGCCACCGACCTCAATGAGGGGACGCTCAATCAGCTTTTTTCGAATCGAAGGCCATTCGGCACGAGGAAAAGATCCGCGCCGGACTCCAAACTGCGGAAGCTCATACCAAGGAATCGATTTTTCTTGGAACCATTTTTTCATTTGCCGATCTCTTCGATACGTCCAATCCGAGCCCGTTTCTTCGTGGGAAAAAACTGCAGTGATAGGAAACTCATTCAGGAGCGAACTAAAAACCTGCTTGGCCTGGTCATTTTTTATCAAAAGCGGAACGCCTCGGCGGATGAGGCGAGGCTCTAAGTCTTTTAAAGATTCCATCGCAAAACGAAGATGTCGTTCCGAAAATTCTTCGGACCCAAACCATTCCGGTTCAATTAAAAACAATGCGATTGTAGGTCCCTTTTTTAAAGCCTGAGCTAGTGGCCCGTGATCTGTGTCTCTCAGGTCCCGCTTCAGCCAAAGAATGTTCATACAGGGTCCCGCAGCTTCAACCAGCGGTTTCGATAAAGACCTTGGGCATCGTATTTTTGCGCCTGAAGATCGACATTGAAAGCTCGATTGCGGGGATCAGTTCCAACGCCAGCTAAGTAAAGCCAATTTCCCCAGTTGTTTTCTGGGTCATCGTCAATCAGATGCTTTTCGAACCATTCAGCTCCCCAGGTCCAATCAATTCCTAGTGTTTTTGCCAAGAAGCTGGCGACATTCTGGCGACCACGATTGGACATCCAGCCTGTCTCCGCGAGTTCTAACATATTGGAATCTACAAAATCTTTGCCAGTCTGGCCTTGGCTCCACGATTCGAAGATCAAAGTGTCCTTTGACCAGTTCTGAGCTGACTTAGAAATTCCCTCCAGCTTAAAAAGCTGAGGACCAATTCTCAGCGCAAGAAATTTAAAATAGTCGCGCCATAAAAGTTCGTAAAGAAACCACACTGTAGATTCATTTGGACCCTCAGATTCTTCCCAAGCTTTTAATTGCCAATAGATTTCTCGGGGCGAAAGACTTCCTTGCGCAAGCCAAGGGGAGAATTTTGAGGAGTCATTTTTTTCAAGCATTCCATTACGAGTTTCTTTATAGTTTTTAATCGCTTGCGAATCCCAAAAAAATTCTTTCATGCGACTTTGTCCTGCCTTAGCACCGCCTTGAAAATCATAAGGAAGCCTTACCTGATCCAAAGGGGGATCCTTGAGGGCTGGAATTTCAGCAGGTTCCTTTAAAGGAAAACCACACAAGCTTTCCTTTCTAAAATTTGTGAGGCGGGGAATTTTGAGTGTCTTTAAAACTTGATCTCGAAAGTTGGAATACACAAGGGGGACCTCTTCCTGAGGAAATGGCAAATCCCCCGGATGGAGGAGGCTTCGGCCCTCAAAAAGATGAAGAGAAATTCCGCCGAGTGCAGTCTTTAAGTCGTTTTCGATTTTTTGATCTCGATAGTTGTATTCTTGGGCGGCAAAAACTTGGTCCACCTGGTTGTGACTTGCCCATTTTGCGATGGCAAAGGCTTCAGGACCTTGAACCACCTTAAGTTCGATGCCCAAAGGAGCAAGCTCCTTCCGAAGGTCTTTAATCCCATCCCACCAAAATTTTTTCGCAAATGCGACTTTGTTGGTTGGTTCCACTGCAACAGCCGCAATTTCAAGCCCAAGTCTAGCTGCTTCCAGAAGCCCATGGTGGTCATTGATCCTCAGATCCCTGCGGAGCCACCAAAGCGCCCTCATTAAATACATCTGCCGAGATTGCGGTCGCATGTGTTTAATGAATACTTAACTGAACTGCTACATATCATAATCGGGTATAGTTTATTCTACACTAAACTTTAAATCAATCAGCATGTCAGTGAAAGCTACGAATGAATTCCACCTTGAGAAGTAAAACTTCAGGTGTTAATTGACTTCACCGCTTGCGTTAAGACTTGGGATTGCGTTAGCTTTTGCATAGACCTGCTATTGTAAAGACAAGAATCTGGAACACTGAAAGGAAAAACACATGAGACTCACCGGGACTTTGGCATTCTTCGCTGCAATCTTCACCTGCAGTTTTTCATGGTCTCAGACTCCCGCAAGAACGACTGCCCCCTTAGCGCAGATGAATCAGGCTTCTGCACCACCAAAAAATTCTTTCTATCGAATCGGTTTGCTTCAAAGCACTTTGGCGCTTCAAACAGAAACTTCCTCTCAAAAAACTCAGCAGGGCAAATTTGCGGACTCGCTGGGATTTTCTTTCGAATACTCTTATTTGCCAATGTATGAGCTTGGCTTCATTGGTGGTCTTAGTTTTTCGCAAGGACGACAAAGTGGTTCTTCTTTTGGAATCACAAGACTTGAAGGGAATTTCGGAACACAGGTTTCTTCAAAAATTCATCTCAAAGGCGGTTTGAATTTGGCTCGAATCGTTGAAGGAACCTCGTATTTGCAAAACCTAAGGCCAGTGCTTGGATTTCAATTGGGAGCCGGCCTTCGCCTCACCCAAAAAGTTGTCCTTGAACTTTCTTATGTTGATATGAATCTCAGCGCGGTGAACGATTCGCCTTCTTTTCAGGAATCTCGCGATTCTGACGTCGGAAAACAGTCTTTAATTGGAAGTGGTTTAGGAAACTTTCGCCTGAATGGTCCTCAAATTTCAATTCTGGCATTGTTTTAACCAAGTTTCTGCTACTTAGTTGGTCTTTTCACCAAGAAAGGCTCGGCGGACATCATAACTTCCGCCCAGGGATTCCAAGTGAATGTACAGACTCGCTAAATACATTCCCAAATACAAAAAATCTGGATGCAAAACTATTTTTTCTTTGAGTAAAAATTGAAAAAGCCTCTCAAAGCTCGCAGTGAAATGCGCGACTTTAAATTGCTGATTTGTCGTACTGCCGCCGATATGCCCAAGAATCATTCCTTCGACTTCTGTGACGAGCGTCGGTGAAAAATTTTCTTTGATAAGACCGACCTGCAAGAGTCCCTGCCTCAGCCTTGCTGGCTTATCCAGATAATAGCCCTCATAAACTGCGAGCATTCCTTCGCGAAAATCCTTACTCAGCAGTTTCCAAAGACCGTTGGGACGCCAAGAAATACTCCCATCACTTTCCGAAGAAAAGTTGGATGGCCTTAGATCGAGAAAAATTCCTTCGTCGTTTTTAAACTGAGCGAAATAGATTTCCAGAATGGTAAAACCATCCTTTTGCAAAAGATTTGTTTTGCCAGTGGACGATCCCTCTTCGCTGTCTTTCATTCTCAGCTTTACTTCTTTAGGTAAAAGCGGAGTCACGCTCTCCGCGAGCTGGCTGACTCCCTCACCTGTCGCCACCCGCTTCGCTAAGGAAGGTGCCTCTGCAAGAATTTTCTTCCATTCGATGACTTTGAAGGCATTGGGCGACACACAGGCTAGCAGAGGTTTGAACTGCGCTGGCACAAATGGAGCAAGAAGGCTTTGAGCGTTAAACATCTTTTTGGTCTTTCTTAGAATGGTGCAATCAATTGGAGCTCGAAAAATAATTCTGGCACCAATCACTGGTTCCAGCAAGAGACTGATTGTGCTTGCGACTCTTTCAGAACGAATTCATTCGGAAGGGGCCTCGTTTGCTGCACTTTTCTGGGAATTGATAAATATTCCCTGCACACTGAGTTTCTCAAGTTCCTGAAAAACGCGGAACAAATTGTGAAAGCTGCCCCATCTCAGGAGGTTTTCCAGATGAATTTTAATCTTTTTCCTTGGTCCTGAACTCAAGACAAGTCACTACTGAATTTTATAAACTGACTTCAATTGATCCCAATGATAGGGTTGAATTTTACCTCGAGTTGAATCAGACATCAGATCGCTTGGATTGTACTCATCTTGCCACTCACATTTGGTTCGATCAAAAGTGGTGAAGTAAACATCACGGAACCCCAGGACGTGCCCCAATTCATGGGCCGCCGTTTGGACGCTTCCGAAGTTACGAAGTTGCATGCGCTTTTCCTTATAGCTCACAAAAGCGCGATCACCAATATTTTGATCCACATCAATCAAAAATCCCCGCCCCTCAATGCTGCTGTTTTCGATCGAAATACTGAAGCCATATTGGTCCCAGTATTTTTTCATTAAAGAAATAAACTGAGAGGCCTCATTGCCAAAGATATTCATTCTCAAGGGCACAGTGATTCCACTCTTCGTTGGCTGAATTTCCGGATTGATGCGAAATTCAAATCGAGAAAGATCGGGCCTTGTCCATTTTTCAAGTTTAGTGAGACAAGCTCTTTTTTCCTCTGAAGTTTTATTCGCGTTTTGCATGCAATTCAAATAAAACTCATAAAGGGAACCCTTTTTTATCCACTCCACTTGGGACTCAGAAAATGAAGGATAGACACAAGAAGCCTCAGCTATGCAGGCTTCCATCTTCAGGAGAGTTTCTCTCATGACGATTTCGCTGTCTCGGCTTATGCCTTGGTGATCGAGAGCGACCAGCCGAGACTCTTCGTCCGGAGCAAGTCCTCTGGCAACCCGATCCAACCACAACCAACTCAAATTGACCGGTTGATCTTTCATCTTAAGGTACTCATCCCAAATATTCTTCCAGGATAAAGTTGCTGCTGACCATTCATTAGTTTGAGTCACCACCGGGAACGTGTTTTCAATAAAAACAAAACCATTCAAATTGTATTCGGCGCGCTGAGTGGCATTGTCTTTTGTTTCTTTTGCCTTCTTTGCTAAAGCCACAAGTTCAGGCCGCCGCCTTTCTAGTTCTTTGGCAATCTCCAAAATGTGACTTCGATTTTCAAAATCACAAGGCTCGAAGAAGGACTCATTTTTTTTTGAAAATATTGCGCCATATTTTTCTTCTAGATTACCCTCGAAGGCTCTGTTTCTCTCATTTCCTGTGTCACGCGAAGAACCTTCATTTTTACTACAACCGAAAAGAAAAAAAGTTAAAGACAGTGCGAGTATGGTCATTCGTCGGAAAGACAATTGGTAAGACATAGATTCTCCATTTAATATCAAACTTCAAATACACTGAAAAGTTGTGAGGAATTTAATTTCCGCAAACTAGCACTCGATAGAATGACTATCCAGAGCTCCCCGCTTTTCAGAAATTTCTTCATCGACACTGCTTATTCGAACGGGATAAAATTTACATCTAAATTGTTGCAAGTTAAGACAATATTTTTTCAAAAGTGAATCTTTTAGAAACTTCAGCTCCATGAGTGTCAACAATGAAAAGTATAGAAAAATCCTAAAGTTTTCAGTAGTTTTGACCGATAGATTGGACATGGATTTAAGACTCAAAAGATTTATTGCTGGGCTCTTCTTAATCTGGGTCCAGGTTTTGGTCTCGGGACGCGAGCCTCTCATACCCTTGGGGCCTCTCCATCAAAGGACGCCAATTGATCATTGGTGACCATGGAAATTCGCGCGTGATCGGTTTTGAAATCGACTGAGGTTGCAGGTTTTTTGATTGTGGAATTTAGAGCACTGTTTCAACTGCAGAAACAATGTTCACGATTCCCCCCATCTTTTTGATTTCCAAACAGATAAATAAAAATCATCGTGAGCCCATCAGTTTCAATCAAGAAGCTGAGAAAGAGAGGTTCATTGTGAATTTTGGAAAAACAATTTTTATTTTAGTTCTTTCATCAGTGTTTAGCTCTTGCCGCGATCAGGGAGGCAGCAGTGGTGGAGACTACAACTACTCCTCTGGATTCAAAGACGGAATCAACTACACACAGTCCTACCCAAGTTACAAATACGATCCCTATCGATGGGAGGACCATTCGTGGAAATGGGATTTTGATCACTTTCTTCCCGATAAGGAACTGGAGCGGACACTCGCTGAAATGGAGGAAGACAGCCGCAAACAAAAATGTCTAGATGAGACTCTGAAATCGCATCAAATTCGCGATGACTATGACGCCAAGAACTTAAGGGGCTGCGAGGGAGAGTCCTGTGCTGCAATTCCTGTAACAGTGTCTTACCTATTGAATGAGGACCTTGGCAGACATCGATGGGTCGCCGTTGAAGTCTTCGACAATGCGATCTTCGCAGGCTCCCCGAAAAGAACGACTTATCTTCCTGACTTTGATTCCTCAAGGATCGGTGACCGCAGAGCTTTAGTTGTTGGACTTCCTCCTGGTGAATTCTATCTCCGTGCCGTCCTTCTGAAGGATGGAATCACGCCGGAACAACGTACAGCGCTGGGATCGCCCCATCAAATCCAGGCCTTCGGAGTCAGCGGAGGAGCCATCTCTTCGCCAGTGCGATTCAATGTTTTAAGCAACGAGGCCTACAAAAGAAATAAATCCTGCCCTCAGCTTCAGATACTTGAGCTGAATCAGATCGTAAAAGCTCCAGGGGAAGAACCCAATACAGCGGCTCGATTTCGCCTCAAGCTGAACTTCAAGGATCCAGCCCTCATCGTGGAAGGAAAAAAGGTAAACATCGAGATCCGCACCTCGACTGACTTGAGATTGAAAGCGGAACGATCGATGGCTCTTTCTAGTGAACTATTCCTTATTCCATCCCACCTGGGTCGAACGGAACATCTCACCGGTCAGTTAGAACCCGAAAGCTATTTCATCTTTGTTTACTTCGACAAAGATGAGAATGGATTCTTCGATCCAGAAGAAGCTTCGGGCTGGAATCGACTGACCGAAAATGCCCCTCCCACTCCGATTCGCCTTCAGCGCAATCATACGGAGCTCGTAAACATACAGCTTCAGTAGGCCAGTGTGATTTATTTTAAGGGTGGTGCCAAGTAGACGGCGCCACCCTTTCCAATGTTGGCCTAGTTCCGACCTTGAATTTCTCTGTTGCCTTATCCTAACCTGTTCGAAAGAATAGGGTTCGATTAATAATGACCTCAGGTAGGAACATGTCCAGAATCAATCTTCTTGTTTTCGCGGTCTTCGTCGGATGTTTTGCTCATGCTTCTGAATCTTCAATGGAAATGAACTTCAAAGAAAAAGAAGTCATCGAAATCATCGAAGCCTACAGAAAATCCTCTGGTGAAAAGTTCATTATTGATCCTGATGTTCGAGGGAAAATAACAATTCTCAGTGAGGGCAAAGTGCCACTTCCTGAAGCTTTCCATATACTGTCATCGGCACTTGCTGTTCGAGGCTACGCCATTTTGAAAAAAGATGGATTCCTTCTTGTACGAAACGCTCGATCCGCCTCAAAGGACCTTGTGGAGACTTCAGAATACCTCCCGGAATCACCTAAACCAGAACGGCTGTTTACCTGGGTTGTCAAAGTCCAGCACCTCAATGCTGAACAATTTGAGAAAAATCTGAGGAATTTAATCTCAAGAGATGGAAATTTTTTTATTGATTCAGGTCGAAACCAGATGGTTGTAACGGATTACCTTTCGACGCTCTATCGGATCAGGGACTTGCTAAAATTTTGGGATAAACCCGCTACTAAATAGGTTTCTTCAAAATCTTGTTGATAGATTGGCAGATGAACTTTTGTCCTCTTGCCTATCACGCCACAGAAAGCTATAGCCTCAAGCTGTGAAAACTCAAAGCCCACCGACAACAAAACCGAGCCTCAGGGGCTGGATCCACCAGGAAGCTTTTTTTCTGAGTGTTGGGGCTTGCTCGATCATGATTGCACAAACGCAAGGGCCTCTGGCCCTCATTAGCGGTGCGGTCTATTCTTTCGGCCTGTTATTTCTTTTTGGGGTCAGCGCAATTTATCACCGTCCCTACTGGGATCCTAAACCTCGGGCCATGCTTGGACGGCTTGATCATTCTGCAATTTTTATTCTAATTGCAGGGACCTTTACGCCGGTCTGTCTTTTGGGAATGCCCAAAGCCAGTGGCGATCAATTGCTGATCCTAATTTGGTCGGCGGCAGTACTAGGAAGTCTGCAATCCATCTTTTGGGTGACAGCTCCAAAATGGCTGAATGGCATCGTTTACGTCTGTGTGGGCTGGCTGGTGATTCCATACATGGGGGAACTTCGAGAATCCTTAGGACGAGATGGATTTCTTTTGATCCTCTTCGGAGGCATTGCTTACACAGTGGGTGCAGTATTTTATGTTCTTAAAAAACCAAACTTAAGGCCTGGTGTTTTTGGTTATCATGAGCTTTTTCACGTGATGACAATTATCGGTGCAGCCTTGCAGTTTATTCCGATTTATCGCTTGATTATGGCGGCGACCTGAACCGCCAACTCAATCTTCCAATTCCCTAATTCGAAGATTTTTTGGTGAGCATTTTTTTGAAAAGCTGGGCCTCTTTTTCAAGGGAATCCACCAAGTTTTCTTTTTTGCGAAAACCGTGGTCTTCACCAGGATATTCATAATACTCGTAAGTGATGCCTTTTTGTTTGAGAATTTCAGCCATCTCTCTGGAATTCTCCGGTGGCACTATTTTATCTTCGGTTCCTTGGAATATAATCATCGGGCTCTTCAGCTGAGAAAGGTGGTTGATCGGCGAGCGATCTTCATACTCCTGCAGGTTGGTCTCTAAGGTTCCCCCAATCAGCTGCTCCAGGTAGTGGGATTCGTATTTGTGAGTGAGCTTTTGAAGAGTGACCAGATTGCCAATTCCGTAGTGACTGGCACCGGTAGAGAAAAGATCAGGATAAAAAGTCAGTAATCTTTGAACCGTGTAACCCCCAGCACTTCCGCCCGAAACGACAGCCTGATCACTGATCAGATTTTGCTTACGCAAATATTCAAGGCCTGCCTTCACATCTTGAATTTCGGCAATGCCCCATTTTTTTAATAAAGCATCTCGATATTTTCGGCCAAACCCAATAGAGCCTCGATAATTCACATCGAAAACGGCATAGCCCTGCGAAGTCCAAAACAAAAGTCGCTTAGAAAAGCCTGCTTGAGTCATTGCCGTTGGCCCACCATGGACGAGGACTCGGACTGGAGGTTTTTCGCCTGCAGGAGCTTTGAAATTGGAATTCATCGGTGGATAGAAATACCCAAAAGCCTTTTCTCCGCCCTCCGTTGGGAAGGAGATCGCTTGGGCCTCGCTGACATCAGCCTCCGATATTTTTTCTTCAGAAGATTTTTTTATAATTTTCGAACGACCTGTGAGGTCCAGTTCCAACAACTGACTGGGTGTTTTAGCCATCACGCCAACAAGAAAAATCTTTTCTTTAAAAGGTATCGGAACGGAAAATGAAACTGGTTCGATTTTGATTTCACGAATACTTCCACTTTCTGAATTCACCTCTAGAACTCTGCCTTCGCTTTCTTTGAGTGCCATCACGAAGATTTTATTGGAATCGCAACGAAATTGTTCGAAATCCATCAATTCCTTGGTGATAGTTCTGATTTTTCCGTTTCGATAGCTATAAAGATTATAGAAGTTCTCAAATGAGCTTTCCTCTCGATTCGAAAAATCTGCTGCGAAAACCAATTCACCACTTGGCAAGTAACAGATATCTGAAATCGAAGAAGATTTTGAACCAGCGATGTGTTTTTTTTCGACGATTTTTCCATTTTCGAAGGCTGCCTGAAAAAGCAAAGTGGAATCCCATGGCATGTAAGGATGGTTCCATTCCAGCCAAGCCAGGGACTTGCCATCAGCGGAAAACACAGGTGATTTATAAAAATCAGATCCAGAAGCGAGGATCCTTGCCTCTTGAAGACTTGGGTCTTGCAGATCAATCAGTCCAATTTCGTTGATAACTTCCTTTTTAGCAAATTCTTTTTCATAGCCGAAGACCAACCATCGACCGTCAGGCGACACGGCAAGATCAACGTACTTTCCCGACCAGCCATCCTTTGTCTTTTCCGTCGTTAAAGGAAGGGGCTCATTGGAAATTCCACTTAAGTTAATTTTGTAGATGCGCTGATCTTTGTGATTGACGAAATAGGCCCAGTTTTTTGCAACAATATAGGAATAGCCGCCGTATTCAAAAACTCGGCTGCGTGTGGAAAAAGGCTTTGGCAGAACATCTCGTATCTCGTCCGCGGCATTTTTCATCATCAAAACCGCACGACCGCCTTCTTCGGGTCTATTTTCAACCCAAAAAAGCTGACCCAATTCATCCACCGAAAGATAGGAAAAGCCGACGGTCTGCTGGAAGACCTCTTCAGCTTTCAAAACTGGTTGCCAATCAAGGTAGGATTTTTCGACGGGTTTATTTTGCATTGAAGAACATCCTGTCATTGTAAGCGTAAAGCTTTGGATAAATATAAGTTGGGCGAGTCGTGTCCAGAATTTGAAATACTTCGACTGCTTCATTGTTGTTTCCTAAACTGTAGATGAAAATGACCTAGCCGATCTCTAAAGTTCTAGAATAAAGATACCGATCTGGTCCTCTGCATACTCAAAGGTGAATTTTTCAAGCATCATCTTCATATTGGATAATATAATTCCAGATTCGAATGAAGTCTCTAAAATTATGGACAGGTGCTGATCGTGGCTCCAGCGACACCAGTACCAGTGACCGCGTCGCCACTGGAAACTGCGGTAAAACTTGGCGTACCGGAAACTTGACAGAAAGTATTGCCAGAGCCTCCCACAATTTGCGAGGAACCTGAGTCATTCACAAAAACGGCAGCAGCGCTCGAAGAGTTTTCGATTGTTCTCTTTACGGTGGTCGAAGCGATATCCAATGTTCCCCCAGTTGAAGCAATATAGATCGCGCCATTACCTGCACTGTCTTTCACTGTTGAAGCACTCAGTTGAACATTCCCACCGGCCATCCAGACAGGATAGCTAAATCCCGCACCGCCTAAGCATTCAATCGTAGAATCTGACAATTCCATCGTTGCTGTCGATCCGACGTAGAATCCCGCCTTAATTCCCGAAAGTGTGGAGCCATCAACTTCGACATTCGTGTTCGCGCCGTTCAAGTAAATTGCCATTCCAGAGCCACCAGAGATGTTGGTGTTCCGAATCATCAAAGGAATCGTCGAATAACCAGAAGTAATCGAGATCATCCTCGGTCCATTAAAATTTGAAGTGTGTTCATTAGTAATTGTCATAGAATCCACAAGTGTATTTTCAGCGCCATTTGCAGTTATGACTGATCTTCCCGTAAAGCCATAGTTCAGACTGGCCTGTAGGCCCACAAGCTTAGTGCCAGTAACATTGCTAAGGTCAAATACGCTCGAGTCTGTCCCCGCATTGATCGCCACTGTGTGCCCCTGCCGTGCAACGAGTGTTAAGTTATTTCTAGTGAGTAGAATTGAACCTTCTCCACCACTGTTTGCAATGGTGACTCCATTTGCCAGACAAATAACCCGATCGGCGGCAGTATTGATTGTACTTTCAAAGGTGTCAAAGTTGGAGTTGGACGAGATCGTGGAGTTGCAAGTGACAATGGTCAACCCAGGATAGCTCGTGTCCGGGGTAAAAGAATAGGTCGCAGAGGTACTGCCCGTTTTATTGAATCGAATCAAATGCTGAATGGCTTTGTTGGCAGCTGTCCAAACAAAAGTCCCTGCAGTTGCCGCCTCGGTCGTGCAAGCGGCCCAAGTGGCTCCATTGTCAGAGGAACATTCCACTGACTCTGCATCATGTGTAAAACTGACCGTGCGATAAGTGGTCTCATCAGCAACCCAAACTGTTCGAGCTGATTCTGGCAGTGTCACGGAATAAGCAATTGGGCTTGGAGTAGGTGTTGGCGTTGGTGTTGGTGTTGGCGTTGGTGTTGGTGTTGGTGTTGCGAGATCCGTAGGGATTGTTGAATCAGTCACCTTTTTTTTCGTGCATGACATTGAAGAAAGCGCTCCGATCAATGCAGCACAGGCTAAGATCAGCTTTATCAAGTTTCCCGTATTCATATGAATCTCCAATCCTCAAACCATAAAAAGCGTGCGGAAGCTTATCGGATTTTCAAAAAAGATTCTCAAGTCGAGGAAGTCGGGTTGGACTTTCTTACCGGTCTGGAATCACTTTGGAACCAAGTATTGGAACCAAGTATTGATCCATTATGGATCCAAGCTATCAGACGGTGGGCCAAGAAAATTTCCTTTGTATCGTTTAATCCAGCTGACTCCCTTCACTTGCGTGGCACCCCCGTTGCAATCGGCTTCCTCGCCGGTACCAAATAACAAATGGCAAATAACAAAGAAGGAAAACTAAATTATGAAAACAACGCAATTGATGATCGCTGGATTTGCATTGCTACTCAGCACGCAAGTAATGGCTCGTTCGAACAATAATCAATTTCTTAAAAGTGCAAGAGTTGTGGGCGACACTCTGATTGTCAAAGTTGTGCTGGATGCTTGCAACAATTTCGACGGAAGATTAGCTGTTGAACCCATCTGCCACAAAGATCGATTGACCAAAAATTACGCTCTGAGCTGCGAAGCTAATCTCAGCATCATGGGCACTGAAATGTATTGTGAAGAACAAAAGGTCAGAACTCTAAAGATTTCATTAAAAGAAAGTGATCTTGCTACTGAATCCCAAGAACTCACTCTCAACTACATCGGCGAAAAACTGACTATCAAATTGCCCAGCCGACGATAGCACTGACCAGCCAACCCTCTACCGGGGAGACCACCAGATTTTAAAGCGTGATCTCTCCGCGAAGGTGCTCTAAAAACATTCTCGAAGAAAGACTCAGTTCCCGCCCTTTACGAGTTGCTAGCCACAGATTAAATGAATGCAGATTCTCGACTGGTATCTCGAACAAACGGCCTTCGCGAATTTCCCGGTCCACTAGAAACCGGGCTAGGTAGGCGACCCCTCCACCTTCAAGGCACACCCGCTTTTGAATTTCTTGCCCATTCGCTTCAAAGCCAATGCGCGGCACTTCACCAAATAATTCTTGGAGCACACGTGAGGGACGAGTTTGAAGGCTTGCACCGATCGAAGCTATATAGCCAGCGTCATCCAAAATTCGCTTAAGGGTTTTCGTCGTGCTGCTGGTGCGATGCTTGCGCCAAAGCTCAGGAGCGCAGACCAGGGCCATGCTTTCGCGGCGAACGACATCATACTCCAGATGTGGAAGTGCGACTTTCACAAAGCTAAGTCCAAACTCGCATTCCGTATTTAGCACAGCATGCGCGATATCGTCCGGCGATCCCGTCGTCACACTAGGCACAACAGCTGGATAGCGAAACCGAAATGACTGCAGGGGTTTTATCAAAAGCTCATTAATGACATGATCTGTGGTCGCAAAACGTATCGTCCCTTCAACCACTTCCTTGCTACCCCGACAAATGCGGTCGATCTTGCTGACGGTCCGAAATAGTTCCTCACATTGACGAAAGACTTCGTCACCGACAGGGGTCAGGGTGACTCCCTTTTTCGATCTTAGTAATAATTGGACTCCCATACCCTCTTCAAGCAGGGCAACAGTGCGACTGAGGGCGGATTGGCTGATATTGAGTTGCTTGGCAGCTTCAGTGAATCGGCCTAGTTTCGCAACTTCGTAAAACACCTTCAGATAATTGAGCTCCATAATTTCAACAGCTTGGCATACCATCTATTTTTTAGATACATATAATACAAACGATCTACTATTCAAATACTTTGGTCCAGAGTACCTTCTGCCTCGTAGTAAGCAATCAAACAAAATATGTGACTTTCTAAAAAGGAGATTTTCAATGAAAAAACTAAACATGAGCCTCTCGGCCCTTGCAATTTCAATCCTTACCGCACAGGCAGCATTTGCAGCTCCAGCGGCAGGCTACCTCTGCCAAGGTTTGAACAAAGTAACCGGCAAGAACGTTTCCTTCGAAGTTCTTTTCTCTGACCATGGCCGCGAGGTAGGTTTCACTAATCAATCCATCACGATCAACAAAGATGACAACTCAACTTTGACTTTTCAGATGTATGGGGCGACTCGCAAAAATCACTGTAAGAAAAATGCTTCTGGCGAAATCTTTTTAGTAAAATCTTTCAACATGGGTGGCGACGCTCAAGGCGTGACGATGGACTTCAAAATTGATTGCGGCAAAGGCGTGAAGTATGAAGTCAAAGGCCGTTGCTCACATGATCATTAATTAATACAAATTTAAATAGGGAGATCAAAATGAAAACACTATTAGCAGTTACACTCATGCTAGTTTCCACAAAGGCCTTTGCAGTTGCTCAGGCGGACTACAAATGTGGTCCTTACACACTGAATTTGTTCGGCGCCGAAGACTCATCACTTTGGTCCCCGACTGGAAAAGAACTTGGAAGATGGAATCGATCCGGCAGTGAGCCCACCTTTTATCGAGGCAACAAGCTGTTTCTTAAGTGGAAGGGCAAAACTTACCGCTGTTCACATAAAGGATCGACGCCTTAATATTTTCATGGATCTTCATGTGCGGCTACTTCCGTTGAGCAGGTTGTTCAAAGGTAAAGCTGCATTAAGGCCGATTTAAAAGGGCTTCCATAGTTTTCGGCAAATCATAGCTAAAGGAATTCGGCGTCTCGATCGAGGGAGTGTCGAATTCCTGAGGCCCCCGCTGACCGCTGGGATCAAAAATTGTGACGAAAGGATAACCTTTGAAACCGCTAAAAAGGCTCCGATTCTTTTCGTAAGGACTCCTTTTTCTTGATGCTTCGTGAAAGGCTTTCTCTTAGACCTTCTAATCTTTCCTGTCTTTTTTCACGCGCTGTGGGCTTCCCGTACTCGCTTAACATCTTATAGGCATAGACAAAATCGATGTAAAGAACCCCAGGACCGATTGGAATAATTGCAGGAAAGTACTTAGTGAAAAATGTTTCAATATCTTCATTGATTTTGGGATCCACGAACTTGCGTCTTTCAAACAACAGGGCATTTTTTACGCTGAGATTCGTTCTGACACTGCTGGGTTCGGGGATACTGTAAGTTTCAAAATTAAAACTCAGTAGAACTGGTAAGGTCTTACGCTCTGAATTCCATTTTACTTTGGGAAGAGGCGATCCGAGTGCGTGCACCAGCGAAGCTGCGACGTAGGTTTTTAGTAAATCGTTTTCACCCGTGAGCTCGAGAAAGTCCCCGACAAAAAGCCCCTGGTCGTTGACAAGAAGATGCACATTGACTCTTCCCGCTAGTCGTTGACGTGCAAAGTCTTCGGGATAGTCAAGATTGGCATCTACCTTTTGCCAAAGCGCTTGTAAGAAGGGTGACATGGAATTGTATTCATCGAGCCCTATGGAGTCCATTGTATGAAATACACCACCCTCTGCATACTTGTCGTAGATTGAAGACTTATCTTCTATTTCGATTTCGCCCGATTTATGATTCTCAGCAGAGAAGGAATATTTTGGAAACAGGATGTCCCTCGAGAGGGTTTTTGACTGTGATTGTGATTCTGATTGTGATTCTGATTGTGACTTTGACTGTGATCGTGTTCGCGATGCTGAAAAATTACTTTTTGGGTTTGTTTTCAAAATACTCTTGGCGAGGATCTCAGGATTTTTTATTCTGGAAAATACTGGACCCTCATTTAAAATTTCAATGACAAATTCTGTACTATTTTTGTCAGGCGCCGTAAATTCCACTTTTTCATGGAAACTAAAAACAATCAAAATAAGCAAATGAACCAGCAGGGAGATAGCAAGACTGAACCAATTAAAATTTAGACTTGATTTCTTTGAACCCGACATTTTCGAACTCCCAAAACTCTATATTTCAAAGGCTAGCATGCCAGCAAGGCATTGCATCACCTTGCTGCGTAATACAGCTGGGATTTCATAAAATTCTTTATTTGTGCGATTTGGGACACAGGCCAAATTGACTACTTCCGCATTGCAGGAGGTAGGAATTGTCTTGTGAATCTACCAAAGTCTTCGACATTCCCCATTCCGTAGTGACTAATTTGAATTCCCCAACAGTCGAGACATATTTTACAGTGGAGCGATCCTCCCCATAGCCTGCGAACTTAAATGCCACCAAAGGATTTCCATGTGTCTGAATGTAGTGTCCCCGCTGATCTTGGCAAATCTTCACATTTGGCTGAGCTTCGGTTAAGCACCAACGATGGGTTGCACCAGCAAAAGCAAAGTTCGAAGCGAATACAATCATTGAAGCAATAATTGAAATTTTCATAGAACCTCCTGAATCGCCTGGGACTTTCTCATGAAAGCGCTATAAATGATAATTTATATTATATCTATATGTCATAGGAATAAATTATAATAGAAATCGACTAACTTCTTATCAACTGTCTAGCAATTTTTCATCAGCAAGCTAGCCGCTGATACGTCAATGCCTGATTGATTGTGTTCACATTTTGCAATTGCACCAATTATGACTTTCAGAATTGTGACCCTTTTGGCTTTGAATCTTTGGTGGAGTGTCCCTGCGATGGCTGGGCAATCCTGCAAAAGAGTCTTTGAAACTGGATCTCGCCAGGTCCAAAATATTCCTATCGCCGAGATTCCGTCTCCGGAAAAACTTTTGTATGTCTCCGCAGGTCAAGGGGTCGCCAGACCCGTTCCTCTAAGCGTGCCTCTTGGAACGGACTTAATGGAGTACTGCTCAACAGTCGTATTCCGTAACCAACGGTTAGGTCTCCATTCGATGATGCATATCGCTCCAGTTCATATCGGGTCTTCTAGCTAAAAGACCAAAGTCGAAATCGATAAGCTTCAAGAAAAAATGGATCATTTCCTCGATGGCTTTGGAAAAGACTTTGTCGAAGATGCGGAAGTGATCGTGATCCCTGGGAAACAAGCACTGACAGCATTCCCCTATTCTCCCTTTCGGCAGGATGGAAAATTCCATAAAGAAATTATTGAGGAGATCCTACGTAGCTATTTTTCAAGGCTTGAAAATCCGAATGAGGCTAACCGTTCTTGGCAAGTCCTTGATACAGGTCTCCGCAATGAAAAAAATAGAATCATCGTTCACAATGATCAATTCTTAGTTCCCAGCGAAGACATCAATGGATTTTTCTGGCAGCAGCGGGAAGGCGTAGAGCTTTACTGACATTCCCCCTTCCTTCAGGTCAAAACTATTGCCAGGTTTGGGGTTTTGATAACTTCGGAGTTCCCAAGCGGATCAATACCCAGAACTACTATGCCGATCCTCAGACTTCGATGGACAGCGCTCTGGAAGAGTTAAGAGGGCTTAGATCTTCCGGCAAATGCACCAGCACACATCGCATTCCCGTAAGCTACAACTGAGAAGAAATAAAATCGAGGAACCGAGAAGATCCCTGATCAGTGAAAGCGACGAAAGAATACCGTTTTTCCGGATAAATAAACTCACCTTCAGGTATAAAAACGCGGTGCCAAAGATCACCGCAGTAAACGAAGGCACGATTTTTCTTCATTTCTGCTAAGCGCCACATTTTCCAAGGTCCACTGCCTCGATATTCAGAATTGTATTTCTGAAACTTTTGGTCAGGATCAAAGCCGACTTCTTCTTTATCGAAATAATTCTCAGCGAAATATCTTTCTTCGGGCGACATCGAGGAACGGGAATTGTTTCCGTCGAAAGTGTAAAAACCAGTTCCCCCACCGCCGTCCTGCAACCAAAGATTAAACACGATTGGCAAACCTTTGTTGTGAGGACGAACATCTGCATGCGGATAGAAAGAAGCCCGCACTTTAGAGGTTTCGATCTCCATATCCGAGTACAAACAGTTCGTGCTGTAATGGACTTCTAAATGAGGATCATACATTTGAGCTCGAGCGATTGCTTCACGAAACTCCCTAGGAAAGGAATCTGGCTCTAAGACTTGGCGCCACAGATGCCGAGGTCCGACGTCGGGCACTCGGTTTTCTTCGGAAGAGGCGGCGTTCGCCAAGCCTCCGGCTGACCAAAGCTGCTCGCGAAACTGATCGATGTTTTCCAAAAAATCATCGATGACCACGAGTGGTCCCTCAGATGTCATTCGGGGGTTAGGATTCAATCGAGGACTGAACATCACTGCCGCGCTTGCATCATAACCATTGCGACCAAGGCGAACACTTCTGTTTTGCTTTTTGCACTTCGAATTCGGCGAGTGATCGAAGCCTCGGCGGTTTTCACCTCAGGAATTGCCAAGGCTTCAGTCTTCGCCTCGAACAATCGAGCCATATGTTCTTCGCGCGCCTGATCTTCTTTAGCATTTTTTGCCATCTCATCTGCTTTCAGGCGCATGCAGTTTTCTCGGTGAGTAAAAAGCTCGATCTCGGCTTCGCTGTACTGTAGGGAAATGTCTCGGACCAGCGGAGAGTCATTGTCGTCGCGGTGGCCTTCCATTTCCCGCAGACTGCCATCAGGAAAGCGCACGATTGCTGTCAAAATCGTCTTTTCTGAATCAACATAGCGAGGCTGAAAGATCCATCTTGAATCGGGACGCAAAGAAATTTGCTCGGGTCCTACTGAAATGTGTTGTTCGCTTATCGTTTCCATTTATGCCTCCCCTATTTCAGAAACTAAATTTTCCCAGATACTTTTGTCATGAAGAATATAGGCTAAGCTCAATCTGGGCTCATCAGTGTAGGCCGAGTGCCAAACGACATTCTGAGGATTTTCTTTGCTGCCAAAATAACCGGCTTTGCAATGCCAACCGGGGCTGTCATCAATGTGAACAAGCTTTCCAAGATCTGGCTGTAAACAACTTGATCCCGAAGGATCGATGTGCCGCCAGTATCCCTTACCTCCCTGCGAATAGGTAAATACGATGTTGTATCCCGGAGCATTCCAGTTGGTGTGCCAAGAGATATAGCCACCGGCTGGGTAGTAGGCTTTCAAAGCAGACATTTTGGCACCAAGATAGCTTTGCAGAGACTCGTCGGTCTTATAGTTGATTTCACGAATGCGATTGAAAAAATCTGGATCCCATGTCGATCCTGATTTTCGCACGACCTCATAGTTTAGATCGAGGCCATAAAGTTCAATGGGATATCCGACATGATTCGGATGATCGAGATCTTTCAGATATACCGAAGAGGTCGCAACATCACCGCCAAGGTTTAAAGATCTGCGATTCTTTTCTGCAAGAGAATGTTTCTCAAGCTGGAGCCAATTTGACTTTTCAAAAGACCAATCACGAAAAATATCGAGATAACTAACTAGCTCTTTATTCAAGCTTCGATGCACTTCCATGAAACCTCCTAGAATTCCTCAGCAGATTTGCAACTCATAGACCGCAAGATTCAGATTCACTTTGACACCAATTTTGCGGAATGATTTTTGCGTGCGAAGCAGCGACTCGAACAATTAAATTGAGTCCTATAAAACCTTGAGGAGGTCGAATGACTGAGAGCAAAAAGCCTGGAACATGGGCGACACGCACTCTTGCAGTTTCTTTAGTTGGCATCACGCTGTTGCCACCAAGTCAATTGTGGGCAAGTGGTGTGATCAATCCGGTTCCAGTAATGAATAACTGTAGTGCATGGTCGCCAGGCGATGGATCTAGCACTTACTTTAGCTGTGGTGGATCCGCATGGTCCCCGGGCGATCGATCTTCAACTTACTATAGCGATGGAAGATCCTCGTGGTCTCCGGGTGATGGATCTTCGACTTATTATAGTGATGGCAAGTCGTCGTGGTCTCCCGGTGATCGCTCTTCGACGTATTATAGCGATGGCAATTCGTCTTGGTCTCCTGGTGATCGTTCTTCGACTTATTACAGTGGTGGCGGATCTTCTTGGTCTCCCGGTGATCGTTCATCGACTTACTACAGTGGTGGCGGATCTTCTTGGACACCCGGTGATCGCTCAACGACTTATTACAGCGGAGCACCAACGGAAGAGCGTGATCGCGTTCGAAAACCTGATCCCGAACCAGACCGTGAGCGCGAAACCTATACGGGTTATTCTGGTTACAGCGGGGGTTATAGCGGTGGGTATAGTGGCGGCTACAGCGGTGGCGGTGGAGAATGGAAAAAACCAAAGAATCCTCCCAAAGAAGGTGCTGGTAGAAATGCAGCTTACAACAATTGCATGAGAGAAAATAAAAACGTGCAACCGGTGAGTGCACGGATTGAGATTTGCGCTCATTTAAGAAAATAGGTTTGATAAAAGTCGGCCAGCTGTGGCACCGCAAATGCGGAAACACAGTTGGATGAACTTTACTTTGAACAATCGCAGTTCGTAGCGTCGCGATTCAATGCTCGATGCTCTGTAAGATGATAACCTGCAAGTTATCATCTTACAGAGCTGGCAGCCTTGCCGGCTTTTCGGCTTGGCGCCTTTTCAGACGGAAAACGATCATAAATTTGCTCTGATGCAATCACCAGAAACAAATGATTCTATATGTTTATCGACGCGTTTCCCGCGATATCTATTCTGATTGAGGATTTGCATTCTAAATTTTAATTTTTCTCGAAGCTAGTTATGTGAATACCTTTCATGACCGCGCATGTGCCAATCATAAACTTCATTTAAATGTTGATCTCCTATCTGGACCTTAGGCTCGATCGATTTCCTGTGGGCACTAGCTTCGCCGGCAAGTCTTTCCCCTAAAAACTCTTATGTTACTCGAAATTTTTAAGCATCTTTCTCGACCAAACTCCTAAAGATTTTATCTGACTCCTCCGACCTAAGACCTAACAGACATAAGGAGAGTTCAGATGAAAATAGGTCGAGGTCAGTGCACAATTTTTTTCGCAGTAGCCATTTTTTTAACAGCCTTTGCTATCAGCTCCGAAGTTTTTGCTCATGAAGATTGTGGCCGAGACCAATTCACTCAGGACCTCCACTTTAGAACCTTAGCTTGCAATCGTGCTTCATCAAAACAGCTCGCAGAGGTCATCCTTGGAAATTCAAAAGTAGAAAAATTCTTGGACTACTGTGGACAAACGACTCAAGGTTCCGCTTGGTGCAAACAATTGGTGCGTCCAAACCCCTCAAGCATTAATACTTTTCGCTGCACCTATGGCGATTCCGTCCCCCATCGTTTGATTCATCCTGACGAGACCACTTGGAAAAATGCGGTGCAAGCAGTTCGTCTTGTTGAACGACTCGAAGACAATGGCGTTAAGGTTTGCGAAATTTACAACTGGTGGCGCCCGGAACCTTACAATAAAAACGTTGGCGGAGCCCCTACCCGTCATCCTAAAGGGACATCTGTCGATGTCAGGTTTTGCAGTATGAATGATATGGAGCGGGCGCATCGCATTTTGTGTTCATGGCGCAAACAGGGCTCTCTGCGGGCTCTGGGATACTATGGATCCACAGGTCTGCACTTCGGAATCGGTGACTCAATCGCAAACACTTGGGGCAAGGACTGCTCATAAAAAGTGAGCGTTTGGAAGATTTCGGTTTAAAAAAATCCTGCTTCACGAATTGACAGAGTTTCAATTTAGGCAAAACTCCATCGAGGGTCTTTCTAAAAAAAGCCCAAACACAAAGAAAACAAGCCCAATAAACCAAATCACAACTCAGATTTATCTAGCTAATATCATGATCAATTTTAGAAACGACAAGGGGTAGATTTTCGCGAAAGCCGCTGATTTTGAACTGTAATTTCTTTAGATCGTTCAGTTTGAATGAACACTCAAACAATTCTGTGCTATGACCACCAACGATCCATTAACTCATCAGTTTTGGGAGGCTGTATGAAAAAAAATGCTATCGTTTTGTTTGGTTTAGTTCTTAGTTGCTTCGTCGGACAGACATCTTTCTCGGCGGTTGATTTTGAAAAATGCCGCAAAGAACTCGAAGTATCTGAATCTTCGGCAGCAAACGCCGATAACACTGGCCCTTTTTTCACTTGCAGAGTTAAGCTCTTAAGTAAAAACAGCAACCCTGGAAATGCCTGCACTGCAGAAGTTACATTCCAAACAATTTGCACCAATTCGGAACAAACTGTTTCTTGGGGCGGCGGAGCTTGCTGCGAATAAGCAGTTTACCATTTCACATAAATAATAAATAAGGAGAATCCTCAGTGAAAATGATTGCATTAGCTGCTGTGACTTTGCCGTTGCTTTTTATTTCCATTGCTTCGTCTGCGCAGTCACCAGAAAAAGTTTTTCGCAAAAACAGTCTGCTTCCGAAAGCTCTGCAATCCTTGGTGATTGCCCGCATAGATCGCGACTGCAAACCAGAAAATCAAGAGGGTGTCCGCCAGGGTTTATATCTCAGCGAAGACAAAACTTTGATTGTTTCTTCCGGCAAGGAGCAAAAAACCTATCGCTCGGTAATTTCTGGATCATTTTCGTGGGATGGCTATCATCCAACAAATGTTGAGATCACAGTTCAGTCAGCGATTTCCGTTTCTGGAACTCGAGAGACTTTTGAGATCATCAGCGTTGAAAGTGAAAAGGGAATTTGTAATTAGTCCGAAAGTCGCAAAGGCTTATTTTCGGAAAAGCTTTTTAAGGATCTTAAGCAAGACCTAGGTCTGTGTAGATCCGGCATCATCAGCGCATATCATAAAAGCGCAATTGACCCTCCTGGCGCGGCTTTCAAGGCTAAAGCCAACCAAGGAGGGGGTATTTATGAATCTGCATTTCACGAGAGGTCTGATCCCAAGTCTAAAGCTTTTCTTTCTATCTGCTTTACTTAATCTGGCACTTCCATCTGAAAGAAGTTTTTCGAATGAGGTTCTAGCAAGTGCTGAAATTCGAATCAGCAAGAGGTGCGTTCCCGGAGAGGTCAAGCAATTCAAATCAAAGCATCGAAGCTTTCGAACGGGCTACTATCCCCACGATTCAGAGATGGAAGGCGGCTTTGTGGATCGTCGTGGACAACAGCTTCGAACACTTCAAGACTATTTAGACGGCGAAGCGGAATATGTTTCCGTAGCGATGGATCACTTGGATCTGCGATTTCCTTATGGCACCCGCCTTAGAATTCCAGAAATTGAATCAGAATTTAACCGCTGCATCGAATTTCGAGTTGTTGATACCGGGGGCAGATTCAAAGGCAAAGGAACTCAGAAAATTGATATCTGCAACCGAACTCTTGAAGACACACTGGAACCCTACAGTAACGGTTGGACCACGATTTTTGCCCTGGACTAAAATTGACTAAAATCTCCTAGTAATAGGTTTTTCGATATTCTCGTCTCGCAGAATGAAACTTCTCTGCCTCCGGCAAGAAGTATCATTTTGAGACGAGAAATCCCGGACCTGTGGTTCTGACCAAGAAAAAGACAGTTGCTTGCCGATCAATACACCTCACAAGAGGTCGATCGGCCTGCAGCTCCACTGAAGGCCCCAAGGGCGGCAGGAATGAGTTTGGCAATAGGAAAAATAACATTTTGTTTGCAAGGGACCTAGTGGGAATTGTCTTCACTAAAAAATGCAAAAAAGGTTGGAAGTAGATATGAGTCAAATTCGAAGTGCTTCGGTTGAACAGCGTCACACATTAGAAAAATCAATGCGATCACTGATTCTAACCTTGATTTTTCCATTCATCATCTTGAGCCTTTCCCAGGCTTTCGCGGGGCCTTCAACCGTGGCAATTATTGATATCGATATTCCAGGGATCGATCTGGCAAAAGACAAGGTCTCACTTCAAGATTATTTTTGCCAGCGAATGGCCGGCAGCCAGGAAACGAACCTAAAAATGAACCTTTCGAAAATCTTTCCTGAAGTTTTTTCGCCAAAGTCAGCGGAATCCTTCAAGTCCAATGATATGAGCGAAGCTTGTGGACGAGGGACTCAAGAGGACCTTCAAAATATTTGGGGCAGCTGTTTTGGGGAAAGTCTTCGTCAAACCGAAGCCGCCATCATGTCCACTTGCACCAAAGCGATGGCGGATCAGAACAAATCCCTTTATTTTAGGGTGGCAAATCAAGCCTGGGTTGGAATTATGAGTAAGAGCGAGGTCTACCGGCGTTTCCGACCTGGCTATCAACAAGCCGCAAATGCCTTTAAAGAAAAAGCTATGAAAAGCTGCCTTCCAAAGATTGTTTCCTGTGCAAAGGCTTGTGAGGAGAACCCATCTCATTGCGGAATAAAAGACCCAGGAAAAATGATTGAAGCTTTTGACCTTGCAATTTCTCATGCAGAAAAAATCAATCATCAAGGACTCCAGATCTATAATTCTTTCGCGGCAATTGAAAGAAACGGGCGAGCGGAAAAGATTGAAGCTCCCGTTAGAAATGGCTTTAATAGCATCAATCCTGGCTGGATTTCGGCGCGTGCAGATAAAATTCGCCTCAACTATGAAATGCAAGTTTATGATTACCATGCGCGGGAGTTGATGATTTCCCAGCGTCAACACTTCGAAGACAAGCTTGATCCACTAGCTATGCTCAAAGGGAAACGTCCGTCTCATTTTAAAACAATGGACCTGGAATTTGTTCTTAAGAATTTAAAGCAAGAAAATCTTTCTGGAGCAGGAAAAACTGCAGCGTCAGTAGGAGAAGATCGAGTTCAATTGATCGTAGGAGAAGTTGCACTCATCGAAGAGTATTATAATCGAATCCAAATCTTGACCCATTGGAAAGGTCTTGATGCCGACGCTCAAGGGGCCGTCGTCAATGTGGCTCACCAGGTTGCGAACCAAATTGGAAGCTTTAAAATATTGTTCTCCGAGGACAACCCCGGATTTGTTGATGATTACGAATCTGAACTATTAGACAAAGAATACATACAAGGGAGAATTGCCTCTTTGTCTACCACTGAGTTTGAAGAAATGCTCAAAATGCTCAATCAAAGAACGGAGCCGATTTTTGCTCCAAGAATAAAACGGGCGATCCTAAGCAGTTTCAAAAACCGGCTCAAGGCAATTCTTGAGGTAGGCAATGGAAGCAAAGACGAAGCAGAGAAAAGCTCTCTGGCTGCTCAATTGGTTTACTCCACTGGAGCCTTTATCGGTGATTTTGAAGCTTTAGAAAAATGGCTAAACAAAGAAGAAAAGTATTCCAAGGGAACCTCAAAAGTGGTTACAGGAATAAAGGAACTGCTTTCTCAAGTTAAAACCTCCCCAATGGACCATTTCGCTGTCTTCCATATCCTCACGGGTAAAGAGGCCGCCAATTATTATGCGGTCCTAGGCAACAAAATAAAGCGCTATACTTGGTCCCATGGCTTTGGTTCTGTGCCTTCGGAAGGTTTTTCGCAGCTGATATCCATCGAACACGCTCATCCTATCACGCAGTTGGGATTTATGTGCGGACAAGTTATTGCCGCTTGGAAATTAGGTCCTCATGCGCTGAACGTAGCGCTTGCAGGATGTGGAATTGAAGTTGGCCTGGATCAGGCCCAGTATTGGGGTGGTCGGTACATCGAGGAAAAATACTCTGCGCTGGCACCGAAGTACACTGCGGCTGTGGCGGCGCGGCTGAAGCTATCTGATGGTTATTACGCTGTTGGCGCTCAGCTGCTGAAGAGCTTTGAAGCCGGAGATGCGAACAGTTTCTCGAGCAATGCAGTCGTTAAAGGTTACGACCGTGTGGAGCAAACTGCCCCAGTTGCAGCATTTGCCACCAAGTTTTCTGCTATGAAAATACCAAAGGCCTATGAACTTTATGAGGTCACAAAATATCTTGTGGTGAAAGCGATCTCTTCGTCGACAAGTTTGGTCAAATATGTGGCGGCTCGAGAAAGTGTCCAGCGCATCGCTAAAATCTCATATGTTTACGCATTAAAAAATATGCGATCGATGCTAGCCGCCACAGCACGACTTGTTCCTATGCTCAGGTACATTCGCGTTAAGTGAGGTAGCAGCGGCTTGCAGCTGTGATTATGACTAGAATTGATATCGCTTACTAAAGCAGAGGAACAATTTTTCCATCGATGACACCATCAAACTAAAAAAGAAGTGATCGATTCAAAACCAGAAGAATTGTATCAACTGAACATCGACTTTTTTAAATGGAGCTAACCCTTCTTCGGTATATTCATTGCATAGTTCTCTGCGGAGTTTCAAACCGGTGCGCTTTGCCACCGCAAGAGGGGGCCTATGATTTCATTCTCACGACCAGCGCTTTTTTTCACCCTTGTGCTCGCGGTTGTTCCTGTTTTATCGGGAATTTCCGATGACATCGCGGCTTGCTCAGACAAACTCTATCAACACTTGCCAGGATCAGGTGCCGAAGTGCGCGCCAAGGCCAATCACATCTGTCGTTTTGGAGTCAATGGTGACAAAATCATCACCTGTTCGGAAAAAATGTATCAATGGCTTCCGGGCTCAGGGACCGAAGTAAAAGATCGCGCCCTCAATGCTTGTGCTTATGGAAAATCTGGCGAAGAAATCATCGCTTGCAGTGAAAGAATGTATCAACACCTTCCTGGATCCGGGCCGGAAGTGCGGGAAAAAGCGCTCGATCTATGTCAATCTGGCGATTCCGCAGAAAGAATCATCGCGTGCTCAGAAAAAATTTATCAATGGCTTCCAGGTTCTGGCAGTGAGGTGAGAGATAAGGCTTTAAAGATGTGTAAGAATGGAGCCGATGCGGATCGCCTCATTGCTTGCACCGAAAAAATTTATCAGTGGCTTCCGGGCTCTGGAGCTGAAATCAAAGAAAAATCAATGCTCTTCTGCAGTAACGGCATAGATGCCGACAAATTTATCCGCTGCACTGATCGAGTGTATCAGTGGTTACCAGGATCAGGAAATGAAGTGAAAGATAAAGCCATGGGCGCATGTCAATATGGCGCTGAAGGTGAAACTCTAATCCGATGCTCTGAAGACATGTATCAGCGACTTCCTGGATCGGGCCAAGAGGTGCGAGAACAAGCACTCAAGCTTTGCTCGACTTCGTCGAAATAAATATTTTGAATTTTCCCGTCTGCGTCGGCAAACTAAAAATTCCGGTATTTTGGTTCGATCTTCTTCAGATCATAGGTGAGACCCAAATCTTCGGTGGTCAGCGAATAAATGGCCAAATCAACCCAATTTTTTCTGAGATACAGAGCTTTTCTTTTTAGTCCTTCTTTTTTCATTCCAAAGCTTTTTGCGAGCCGAATGGATCGAAGATTTTTTGGTTCAATTCCCGCCTCGATCCGATGTAATTTAAGATCTTTGAACGCGATATCTAAAGTGGCTTTAAGAGCTTCTTTGGCAAAGCCCTGGCCCCAATAGTTGTTGTAAATATGGTAGCCTATAAATGCACTTTGTCCGAGTCCTCTGATTATTTCCATAATTGAGAATTCTCCCACCAGTTCACCGCTTTTCAGAAACACTGCAAAATCTTGACGTCGATCTTGCTTTCTCATGTCTTTTTTCCATTGGATCAATTTTTCAAATTTTTGAACGTTCAGTTCTTTTGGGCTTTTCGGCGGCAAGTCCCACTTGTTTTTTTTCTTCGTGGCATTTAAATTGGCGATCTTAAACTGCTCAAAATCTTTGGCTTGCATGGGTCTAATGATCAGCCGCTCAGTTATTCTTTTGAATGTCTTCATTTTATGACAAACTCCGCATCTAGATTATTAGGACTTCGACTTAGTTTTATCCAAAATAAAACTCGTTTCTATCTTAATCTCAAAAGGGAAGAGTTTTTATATAATACTGCCTAAAAAAACGCTCAAGAATCGTCGGGTTCAATTTAAGTGTAATTTCTCCTCCCACCTGCGGATCAAATAACCCTCGTTAAATTCAAAATCTAAAATAGCAGCTTCAAATTTGCTCTGGGCTGATTTATTCAACGGCCGCGCCCTTGCAGCTAAATATTGATGACTCAGCAAATTAACAACTAAGAAAGGAATCAATATGGAGCAACCAAATACAAAGACAACTGGTTTGCCGTCTGAAAAATCTCAGCAGTGGTCGCCAACCTCATCTGATGGAAAAGGCACAGCGATGGGCAAAGCCTCTGACTTGCTGAAAATGAATGAAGATCATAAAGAAGGTGCAACAACAAAGACTATTGAAAATCAAACTTCAAAAATCCCTTCTGAAGTTTTTCTTTCGCTTGCACTGGGTTCTATGGTCCTTTCTGCCATTTTCGCGGCCTCCGCAAAGCGCAAAGACATGGCCAACTTTGTTGGTTTGTGGGCTCCTTCAATTTTGATGTTGGGCCTATACAACAAAATTGTAAAAACTCATGGTTCTGATCGGCAAAGTTGAATTTAGACCAACAGGGATCGGCAAAGCGAAAGCTCTCTTTGCCGATTTTTTCTAGATTCAGGTCAATGATCCTATCAAAGCCTGGAAAAGACCATGGTCGTGGTGACTCGCGAAATTTCTTCGACTATTCTGAGCTCACTAACATGCAGGGAGTTCCTATGCTTGCTCAGTCAGTCTTTTTGCTTGTTCTCATTTGGAATGCCAGCGCGTCCTCAAATCCTCAAGCCTGCACTGAGACGAAGTGGCTTAAGTCTCAAATCAACGAAATCACTCGCCGCATTGCCTACAGCCAATCCAGTCCCGAACTGATGCTGGAAATGCAAAAGATGTTAAAAGTAAGTCGAAAGTTCGATCAAGCAAAAGTGCTTTGCGATGCCGATCTGAGATCCACCAAACTCTAATTTTTTTGATTCAACTTAACGAAATTTTTTCAATGTTAACCATAAAGGAAACACATTTTCTTTCTTATGCTTAAGGGGATGCCTGTCCATGCTACATCTGAGCCGAGGACCCTCTTTTTAGAAAGGACGTTTCCTATGAAAAGCCTTCCCCAAAAACTGATGCTATTGATTTCCATCGCCCTACTCGCCGCCCCCCAAATGTCTTTGGCAAGCGCGGGAAAGACGAGCCATCTCTATTCCTGCCTCGGTACCAACAACTATCGACTCTATGTGAAGGTTGTGCACACAACAGAGGGCGGAGAGACTAAAATTAGTGACTGGATGCTTGTGAATAGCTATGACAGCGACACAATTTGCTACAAAGTAGCATCCGAACTCAACAGCAAATAATAAAGGGCCTGCTTTTCTAGGCAAAATCTGCCGATTCGGTTCCTCTATGATTTCTTATAGCTGCGGCAAAATTGCCGCAGAATCTAACCTTTCGAACTGCACTTTCGATTGAAAGTGAGATGACCTCCAGGTAAAGAGCAGCCCTGGAGGCCATCATGAAACTAATTATTTTATTCTTTACCCTTGTTTTTTCGACCTCGGTATTTGCGGGTCAAAAAATTATCACTGGTACTGAAGCGAAGAAATTGATGGCCGCACTTGCTGGCGCTGGATTTCCTGTAGAAAACGTCGACACTCAGTGGGCTCTCCTTCGGGCTCCACTGAAGGTTCAATCCGGGGAGTTCACTTGTATCTTTACCAATCAGTTTCCAGATCAATGGATGTCCGATGTGAGATGCACAAAAGGATCAGGTCCGAATGGAGAACTCATACAAAATTCCTTGGCTTTGGCACAAGCGATTGCACCTCACCTCCAGGCCTATGAGGTGGACTCAAAGAAAACCGAAATCAGCCCAAATGAAGTGTCCTGTGAACTAGATTACACTCAAAAGAAATATCGATGCTTTATTAATTGGTGGTCTTAAACCCGAAAATTCAGTCTTTTAAAAGGAGTCAAAATGAAAAATTTCTTCGGATTATTAATCGGAATCAGCCTCGCCGGATCCATTTCAAACGCAACTGGTGGGATCCTCTGTTCTGGGGAAACCTACAAAGGCACGAAAATCGAAATTTCGGCTTGCGTGCCACACTCAATAATGGGGATCTGTTCGGACCTCAAAGTTTCAAAAAATGGTACTGAGATCCTGAATATTCCACGAAATCAAGTGTCTGGTTTCTACAGCTCACAGAACTTTACGGGTCTGATCGCTTACGATGACAATATGGACCGGGTCTTGGTGCAGCTTGAATATGTGAAGAAGGGCCATCCGAAAAATTTTTTGAAAGTGACCCTCGACAATACTGAGTTTAAATTTACCGACGTGACTTGTGAGTTTGAGTAAGAGCAAATAGTCTCGTTCGCGAAAAGCCCCTTCATAAAAGTATTTTTCAAGTAGCCGCCTTGCGCGGCGAAGGATTGACCAGCCAGAAAGACAGCTCTAAAATTTTAAACTGCTACAAACAATACTTGGTTAATTTCTTAAAAACTTGGGAGCTTCCAATGAATTCGGGCGTTCGAATTGATCATCTTATTTTTGGTTCCTCTATGGATTTAGCAAAGCTTTTAGCTCTGTATGCAGAACTGGGATTTCGAGTCAGCCCATTTGAAAACACAGTTCGACATGATCCGGGTCTACGTACGGGTTTTTTGTATTTTTCGCCCTTAGGTTTTATGGATTACATCGAGTTTATCACCGTCGAGGTTCGCGAATTGTTCGATGCTGCCCAAGGCAAGCACGGCAACATGGTATTCAGCGAAGATCCCTATGCTCAAGGCGTTGGCATTCGAGCACAAAGCGTTCAGTCCGTCTTTGAGGAACTCAAAAAACAAGGCACCGCTGTCAAGCCAGTTTGGTCCAAGGCCCCCGAAGACCAGGGGAAAGAGGCTCCGCCTCGGTGGAGTTTTGTAGAACTGGAAAACCCAGCCGCAAACTTAGGTGGCTTTTATGTTGAGTACCTAAAACCTCGAGCCGAAGTGGAACCCAGCGTTTTTCACGGCGGCAACGGCATCTTTGCGATGGGCGGACTTTTGTACAATGACAATGATTCCGAAAAAATTGAAAGTTTACTTCGCAAAGATTTTCCACAATCGAGCGTGAGACGAACCAACAAAGAACTTTGGCTTGGCTGTCACCGAATTCTGCCACGCCCGTTTCAAGAAATAGCAGCGCTGGCAGGTAAGGATCTAAAAAAACATCCCACTGTCGAAGTCTATGGAGCCCTTTTCTACACGGAAAATCTTAATCAGACCGAAGCCGCCCTGAAAGGAAAGTGGAAGCCCTATATTCGGTCTGGAGATGAAATCTATCTTCTACCCTCTGAAAATGAAGGACTTCTTGCCCTTGTCATTGAAAAGCCCATTGAAAAATGGAAACAAGAACGTGATTTTGAAAATTGGCTTTTTTGATAGCCAATGATTTTGCAAAAGCTCGCTTCTTAGTCGTTACCATGCATAATGAATTCAGATGAGCATTTTACATCTTTCGCAGAGTACTCGTCTCCCTTGTAGGCGAGCTTGCAGGTAAACTGAACCGTTCCACCTATCGCTCCTCGGCCACCATTCATATAGGCAACAAATACAAAATATGTTGCTGAAAATTCGTCTTCCGAGACCGAACCATCAGAATTTTCTTTTCCAGTGTATTGAAAAAGACTTTTTGGAACAACAGCCACATTTTCATCAATGATGGTCTCTCTTTCAAGAGCATAAATGGTATTCAAAGACTTACGGATAGCCGAATCTTTCTTTTGAGCTTGCTCAATGAAAACTTTTTTAACCAAGGCTTCCTGTGGTCCCGAGATGGCAGGAGAGTAGTATCCATAAGCTGTAGAAGAAATTGAAAACAAAGAAAGCATTAAAAGGATGATTCGTTTCATAGAGGCCTCCGATTGATGAGACGATCTACCACAGCTGAAAGGACACCGCAGCTGTAAGCTGAGTCGCCACACCTTTTTACTCGCATTTAATCCTTAGATGTCACTTTCTGTCGGCAAATGAAAATTCTACATTGCCTTTTCTCCTCAATCATGAAGACTACTGTCATGGATAAAAACTATAGAATTCAGGAGATGACTGAGCAAGAATTTATGCCCTTCTTTGAAGCGCATGCAAGCTCCGTCTTCGAAGGTGACCATAGCTACAGCCCGAGGGAATTGCTCAATAAGGCAGAGCTCGAGAACATCGAGTCGCTCGGAAAATTAATGGGTGATCCCTTTAAGATACATTTAGGTGTCTTCGATAACCAAGACAACTTTATTGGTTGGTGCTGGGGCACACAAGAAAATCGCTCGACATTTTATATGGTCAATTCGGCTGTGATGAGTGAACACAGACGTAAGGGGATTTATAGTGCCCTTGTTAAGCGCTGTTTGGATATTGTTTCAGAAAAAGGTTTCCAGCTTATTTACTCAAGACATTGCGCAACCAATAACGAAGTCATCATTCCAAAACTGAAAGCTGGTTTTGTTATTTCAAAAATGGAAGTTGACGATCGATTTGGCGTGCTGATTCACCTTCATTTTTATACGAACAAAGTTCGCAGGAAAATTATGGATTATCGATCTGGCCAACTAAAGCCCGATGAGCAGTTGAAAAACCTCTTTAAACTTTAGAAGGCAGCATGAGGCAAACCTCAATCCTCTCCAATAGCTTTGCAAAGACGTTTTGCCTTTTCCGTATCCCGATATTTTTTCGACAGGCTCCAGCCATTTTGATTCCCCAGGTACCTGCCACCCATGGATTGAAGTTTTTGCTTTTCGGAGTCTGTCAGCGAAGGATCTAAATAAAGGTCAAGGTAAAAATACATGATCCCCTCATGAAGCTTTTCGTGATAGAGCGGCCACAAAGGATTTTTAATTTTTATCGTCCGCTTCGGAAGGACGCCATCGACTTGAAGTTCGGTAAAGGTTCTAATCTCATCATCGGAGCCCACCCATCTTTCTAAGGACTCGCCGCGAACTATGACAGGACAAGCCAAGGATTCGGCTTCGGTCGCCAAGCTTCGACTTTTTTTATCGTAAATAAAAGTCGGGAACTCGTTGTAACTGGAAAAAAGACGACCAAAATCTGAATCCATAACGAAATCGGATGCTGAAATGAGCTTGGATTCTTTTTGAACTGACAAACTCATTTTCACCTCCACTTTAGGAAGCTCTTTATGGCTCAGGTCAAAGACCAAACGATAGCCACTGATTTGACCTTTCTCTTCACCCCAGGTGACTTTATCAATTTCCAGCTTTGGAGAGGAGGCTTTCATTTCATATTTTTTGTTGCGAATCGTGACAATAGCATTTCCCATGCTGACTTTCCCCTGGATAAAGTCTTCATAGGTGAATTCAGAGGTTCTGAATGCCACTTGTTCAAGACGAAATTGGAAAGAAGTCACATCTTCCATCCAGTCACCATTGAGGCTCCAGAAATCAGGAAGAAGAACTATTTTTTGCCCCGAGGGAATTTTGAAAAGTTTGGGCTGGGGAACAATTCTCACTTGCTTCAGTTGAACGTTTTCTTTCCCATCAAGCTTTATTAATTTCCATTCAGATTCAATTTCACGATCATTCAATGCCTTTGGCCAAGCTCCATGCAGTTGAGCCATAAGTTCACAAATTTTTGCGTAGTGGGTGTTCGCCATCATGGCCCGTCCTTCGGGGGCCCCCTTGAGTGGTCTCAGCTCTGAAATTGATCCATCTTTGACGAGCACTCTTTCATTGCCTCCACCCTGTTCGCTGTTTGTGATGCTTTCTTCTTCGCCGGCCACACCGAGGACCTCACAGACAGCTTCTCTCTTATCATTCCTACCAAAGGCAAATTTCAACTTTGCAACTCCATTAAAGAGTTCCCCTTTATAGGGCGTGTGGGCCAGAATTCCCATCCCTACAGACTCCTCAGAAACTTGAAAACGAGTTCTTGCCCAAAGGCCCCGAGCTGTATAAAGCGAAGTCCACACGGAAATGAGATCCTTTTGGAAGTCATTTTTCTTACAGTTAATGATGCAAGCGCCTTTAGAATCATAGAGCCCCGCACCGTTAAATTCTTCACCATCTTCCACATTCGAGCTGGATCTAAGTTTCAATCTCACTTCTTCTTTATCGCTATTTTTATTCTGAAAAAATGCAACCAGCTTTGCTTGGATCCCTTCGATAAGACCTGCGGGTGGAACAGCAGATTTCATCAGCTTGCGAATTTGATCGGCCGCTTCGACAACCTGAGCATAGGTCGAAGCCTGTGATATTGTCGATAACATTGCAAGGACTGCTGCCTCTAAATTTTCGCCATTCGGAAGTTTGGATTCAGCTAAAAACCTTTTGAAATAGTGAAGTGGAATACCAACGGCATGACTTCGAGTGTGATCCTTTGGTAGAGTTCGACGAATCAGACCAAATTTTGTGGCTTTTCCTCCGTAACTGGAAATTTGGGCCTCCTCAATTTTGTCCACTGCTGCAATTGATTGATTCTGCCAATCCACCTTGAGGTCTTTCAAACTTCGTTCGGGTCTAAGACTTTGCAGTTTTTTCATTTTTTCTTCCGATATTGGAGCTGTCATTTCATAGCTATCTTGAACTTCTAAAGAAGTTTTTAGAAATACATTTTTACCATCAAGGGCCCCAAGCTTTGTCAATGCGTCCTTCTGATACACCAAGGGAATTCCATACATTTGAGCCAGAAGTACCATATGACTGGCTTCTGTGATTCTAAAATTGGAAATCACTCCAGCCACAGGAGGCAATTCGAGGACATCTGAATTCACTAAAATGATACTGGATGAATCCAACTGACCAGCGGTGATGGCTTGGTTGAGATGATTTTGATCCATAAAAACTTTGAGCTTCCCCGCTGCCCAGCCAGTTGTGTAGGCCTGGATATCATCCCTATTTTGGTTCAGCTTCACTTCAAGACCGGCACTAGTAAACTCCAAGATTCGGTCTTTCACCTCTTGTCGATGGTTTGGAAGAGGCTGAAAGGCAGGAGTTTTATAAAAATTCGAATCATCAGGAGCATTTGACTCTGCCCAGCCTTCAATGAGTTTTGCCGTGGCCTGGAGAATTTGAATTGAGGGTAACTCCTCGGTCGTCAGTTGAAAAGGCGTTCGAAAGTCCCAATTTCCTTCTCCAATATGCATACCGACCAAAACAATTCCTACTAGAATTTGCCGACCGTCTTTTTTGAAACTTGCAGTCCGAATGGACTCGGCCGTTGCATTCTGGAAGGCCGCAGTCGTAGCCAGATATTGATAATGAAAAGCATGAATCCTAGGGTCAATGAAAGTGATCCCGCTGGGCAGGCCGTTCGTTAAATCGGCAACAAATTTTATGGGGGTGTATCCACCAATGGTAGGAAATTTAGCAATATCTTCTATCGTGAACTTGCCTAGAGCCCCACTCGCTTGTGCAGGCATCCGTTTTTCCGAGCTGGACATATGCTGAGAAGGATGCACACAGGCGGCTCCAACTGTTATCGAAAGGAAAATCAGAATGAGCGTAGAGGACTTCATTGGTGGTCTCCTATTCCATTAGTTTCAGCCCATTCTTCGGCAACATGGGAGAAATCTGGAGGCCAATAAAAGCATGGTCTGGTTCGCCATTGAGATAAGGAGTCTAGGCTCAAAAAGACAGTCCTTTCGATGTCTTTGCAACCTCCCCCCAAAATTTAAGGGTCCAGATCCAAATTAAGGATCAAGAAAATCTTCGCCTTCGCAATGGACGTCGTACATCTCGATGGTTCGCTTAGCACCGCTGTCAGGTGTGCCAATCAAAGAGACTTGGTCCGTACGGCCTCGGATGCCTCCTCGAAGGATCCATCCCTGAATAATCTTCGAATGGAAGCGATTATCTTGATTTCAAAGCTAAGTTCGGGCCGCTGCAGCGACAAAGCCGAACTGGTGCTTTCCACAAATAAACATTAGAATTCAAGTGATGAAGCGAAATGAGTTCAATGCTAAACACCCTAGGACGACCAAATCTCTGAAAGAGTTCGTCATAAGCTATGAAAAAAGTTTGGCGCCGGATGTCTATGAAAAATTCCTGAATTCTCTCGACGCAGAGATCGGCAACGCTCACGATGAAATCATGGCCTTGCCGCCAGGTCCCGCCCGCGCCCGCAAGCTGCAAGAACTGGTTGAAGAAGAGATTCGCAAAAATTCGAAATTTCCGTCGACTTGCTCCAAGGGATGTTCAGCCTGTTGCCACCTGGAAGTCGAAATTACAAACTACGAGTCCGAAATACTGACCGAACTTTTAGAAAACGGGCATCCCATCGATAAGGACCGGCTGAAAAGCCAAAGCCGCCGCGAGCTTCAGGATCCAGTGTGGAAAAACGGCGTTCGCAATGTCGAAAACCAATGCGTGTTTCTGGGAGCCGACAAAGCCTGCAGCATCTATGACCAGCGTCCCGTGATGTGTCGAAGGCATGCAGTGACCTCCGCCCCAATTAACTGCGAATTGCCAGACGGCAAGATCTCCCTCTGCTATTATCCGCGTGTGGATGTGCTGATCGTTGCTGCCAGCGAAGATCCGGATCTTCGCGTCGGCCCTTTAGCGAAAATGATCCTGTTTTCATGAAAGCCTAACAAAGTGGTTTGCGCCACACCCCTACAAAGCTGATGGGATGTCCCAAATGTTTTTTCATTCCGGGAGACCGTTCGACCCAGTTTGCGTCAACTACGTACTCATCGAGCTCCATCAGATTGAGCTTCGATTCAAAACCTGCCTTAACAAAGTCGCTTATGAGGTGAATATAGTTGGTGATTGCCAATGATTCGCCCGTATTGTCCTCAAAATGCGTGGGAATACCACGGAGCTGAAAGTGCGGATGATATCCCAAAAGAATGAAATATCCGCCCGGCTTTAAGATTCTCGAAGCCTCCCAAAAAAGGGGCATCAATTCTGGAATGTGCTCGACGGCCAATGAGTTAGTTACCAAGCTGTAGGAGTTCGCCTGCAAAGATGTCTTTCGGAAATCTTCATTTTTCAGCTGACGATAGATACCGCGATTTTTAGCCTGGGCAAGCATAGCCTCTGTCAAATCAACACCATCAAGAAATTGAACGCCTTTGCTGATTAGCCATTGTCCCGTTCGACCAGTCCCACAGGCCAAGTCCGCAACATCGCGAACTTCTTCCCATGAAATGGATCGAAGGCGATTCAGGAGAATCATATCCAGCGCTTCGTCAAAACCTATCTCGTAAGATTTTGACCAGGAAGAATATCCTTCGACGATGCCGACAGTCTGGTATCTGCGTTGATCGTAATTTTTGAAATCAAGTGCCATCACAAATATGATCCGATACTCGAGGGGCTCCTGTCCATAAATCAAATGCGCTCACTATTCCGCACTGTTCATTGGAAAAATGCCCCCTTACTTCATCTGTCAAATGGGCCAGTAATTGTATGAGTCAGAAACGCATCTCCCATGATGGTAATTGCGGTTGCTTTGTCGGCTCTCAGTACCGGTGGCACCAGCTCGACATCGTGCCCTGGAAACGAAGCCCCTGCAATTTGCAAAGAAATGCCCTCTTTCTCGACGATACTATTTTGAAGCCTGCTTTTAGGTGCAGAAAAAATTGAGTAGTTCATACCGGACCAAACGATGGTTTCACCAAACACAATTCCATAGCTACCTTGGCGTACGACTGGAGCGGTGTACCTGATGTACATGTGTTTGGAGACAAACTTTTCATCTCCCCGCACACACTTTTTCGATTCCAGCTGAATGGAATAAGGCAGCGGGTTATTCCCTCGATCCAAAACACTAGCTTGGCGAAGAACGACGGTTTCAGCAGGGCTGCATTTCGACGTGGGACCGCTGCTGCCTCCTCCTGCGAATGCCGGAAATGAAATAGAAATGCCGATGAGTGTAGCTAGAATCCTATGTAACTTCAGTTCTTTCATGATTATCTCCTTGTTTGATCAGAGTGTATCTGATCGGTGCTTTTCATAACTACAGGCAACACCTTTGAACTTGAACTTATGTTCAGATTGGGAAATGATATGATTTGATATGAAATGGATACCTCTGTGTTAAAGGCACTTGTCGACGATTCAAACCCAAAAATCACTTATTGATAAGAGTCGTGCTGACGGCCGCGCAGCTCACTCCAAATTGGGCCTGGGTGGGTTCAAGGCGATTTGCAGCCTCTTCATTCGTGCGGATCACTAAAATTCCATGCACGTTTTTACCAGATGGCCCATAGTCAGAGTCTGCAAAGTCTAGGAGCATTAAACGTCCTTTCAATTGCAAAGATCTGTGAGTGCCAGAGAACTCCACCTGCCGACCGATGATAGCTTGGTTCTCTCTGTAGATGTTACTGTAATTGAGAGTTCCATTTTGAGGACCTAAATTCAGAACTGCCTTTTGGTTCCTCTTGATCTCCATAACAAGATTCACCCGATCGAAACTATTTGGGCCTCCCGCGCTTTGTAATTCGTCCCATTCAACAACGATTTTATAATGAGATTCAAATCTAGAGGGCTCCGTATCGCATTCCACAAGAAAATGTCTAGCTTCAAGCGGAGAGGCCATTGCAGCGGAAAGAATAAAAGAAGCAATTAAGATCCCAAGACCTGTTTTCATAAAATCATCCTCCTCTTTCAATGAATCGCAGCGGAACCTAAATGTAGCCGCAAGCCGAAGTCCATGAATTAGAAAATCAAAAAGCCGCCGAATTTTCCAATCAGGAAACAGCAGGGGTGAAAAGCCGCAAATTGTTCAAGGTGTCCAGGTGATCGACAAGCTTCACTAGCGGAAAGACTTCGTCTTCGCTTATAAGCCTCCTCAGGCGGACCCCGGTGGCACCCGCCTCGCAACGAGGATACCGATGACGAAACCGGTGATTTACCAATACACGGACTACCGTGAATACTTGAAGGATCTGACCCATGCGCTTAAGGAGTGTGGGGAAGGTTTCACTTTAGGTATCCTCGCCGCAGCGATTGGGATTCAAAACCCTTACCTTTCGAAAGTTTTCAAAGGCGACGCCGATCTCAATTCCGACCAGCTGTTTCTGGCGAGTGAATTCCTTAAGCTCGCTGATGAGGAAAGCTATTATTTAAATCTTTTGCTTGAAGTCTGCCGCGCGCAGGTCCCTAAGCGCAAACAGCAGCTGATGGCACAGGTCGAATCCCTGCAAAATCAGTTTCGCCAGACAAAGAAACACATCCGCGTCGAGGACCTGCAGGTGCAGAGCGCCGCAAGGCAAGAATATTTTCTGGATCCGCACCTGCAGCTGATTTACGCCGCCCTCACCATCCCGAAATACCAAGCAAACATCGCGCTTGCGCGCGAGACGCTAGCGATCCCTCAAGACACGCTCGAGTACTGCCTGAGCCGTCTGGAAGCGATTGGAATGATCCGGCGCGAAGGCAAGACCTGGCAGATCACCCAGTCGCACTTTCATCTTTTAAAGCAGGATCCGCTCTGCCGTCCCTACCAACACCTCCTGCGCATGAAGAGCAACGAGCAGGTCATGCGCCTTCCCCAGGACGCTTCCTACAATTTCGTGTGGACGATCACGATGGATGAAAAAACGCGCGCTAAAATCCAAGATGCGTTTTTGAAATTCCTCGAGCAGGCAAATGCTTGGGTGCACGCGGCACCAAGCGAAGCCATGTACCAGATCAACTTCGAGCTATTCCCTTGGGAGACGAAACCGAAATGAAGTGTGCGCAGATTCCTTTTTTTCTCTCTACTTTCCTTCTGTTTTGTACCTCCCAGCCAACTTGGGCCGGCGGCTCTTTCTCTGGCGGTGAAAACGGCGTTGCCTGCTTTGCCAACGAGATGGAAGCAAACGCCGCAGTCGATAAAGACGGCCGCATTCATCCCAGCTTTAAACCGAAAATAAAGAGCCTTTACGCCTCTGAATTCTGGGAAGGCGAAGCTCAAGAAAACCCATGCAACTTGAGGATGCGGTTCCTGCGCCCGAGACCGAAGGACTCAGTCGATGAATTCATCGAAAGAGCCTTCACGCTCACCTATGTCAAACAGGATCGCCACCTCCTTCTTGATTTGTTCCAAAGGACGAGTACCGACCTTGTCCCCTTCGAACAATGGAGCCCTGAAACTCAAGTCGATCCCGTGCAAGATCACGCGGTCAGCGTGAACTCGAAATCTTGTTTGCCTAAAAAGGCGAACACAACCGCCCACTGCCGGATCGTGCAAATCGCTAGGTGGGACAAAGCTGGTGATGGCACCTTCAAAGTCACCTTCGATAAAGACCTCTACGTGAAACTGGATCAGCTGAACCGTGCGCTTGTTCGTGCTCATGAGACTCTGTACATTGTCGCTAGCAAGATGGGCCACGATCGGAGCGAAAAAATCCGCGCCTTCGTTAGTTTTTTATTCAATGAAGTGGACCTGCAGAACTTCAAAAACCCGAATCGAGCGCTCAGCCAAGCGCTGGTGAAGGAGGGTTTGATGCTCTACCCCGGTTTGCTGGAATCCTTGCCCTCATCCCGCAAGCCCACGAAGCTATTTTACGAATACAAGGAAATGCTTGAAGAGATGGAACTTTGGGGTCGGCCCCACGGCTTGAGCGTGAGTGACGTCTTTGGCAAGTACGCCCTCACTTTTTTGATGACTCTTGAGTCCAAGGAAAAACTGACGGATGAGAAAGCCTTACTGTGGGAAGTGGGGCGTCTTGGCGAGCACTTTGATCACTTGCTTGATGATTCACCCGTGTTGATCAATGGAAAATCTGTGAGCGTCCTGTCTGAAGTGTGCTGGGGCCCGAGCCTGACTTTCCACGGGACCTTCGGGCTCGTGCTCGATAAAATCCGCGAAGGACACTTCAGAATCGCAAAATCAGATCAAAAGGCAATTGAACAATATCGTTCTCCCCCGATGAAATTGCCTCCGCCGGGAACGAGCACCTGCGCGCAGATCCAGAAACTCCAGCCGCAAGATGACTTAGCAAAAGAGTACCTCGCGATGTGCATCCAGCGCGAGCGCGCGAATCGCTATTGCGTGCAAAAGGGCTTCGAGTGGAAACCGAAAAAATAGGACCCTGCCTTTCCCGCCAGGAAAATTGCAAACTCTTTTGAACTATTAATTCATTGAAACTCTTTCGCGATTCTTGGTAACACAAGTGCGGAGGTTCTATGAAATACTTGATTTTGATTTCCGCTGTATTCGCCTCGACAGCTGCTCACTGCGGAGATATCGAAAACATCACTTGCGTCCTCAATAGCCACAGGTACGGCGATATGCCGATGAGGCAGGAAATCACTCAACCGGATGCGACCCATCCGGGCGGCGATAAGACCTTGGTCGCACAGGAGAAGATCTACTATCACGTTAAAGCGATCGTGCGCGAAGGCAAAAGGGAAGGTAGGCTCTATGCTACGTTCGTGGTCGACAAAGCCTTGAGCGTGTCGGGCTCGATCTTCGCGCCCCTTGCCGGCGAGCGCACAGAGCTAACGGATTATAAAGTGGGATACTCGATCATTTGCACAGCAAAAAAGGAAAACTATTTATGAAATTTATTTTTATTGCGCTTGGCTGCTTAGTTTGTTCTTCGTCTTGGTCTGCTTTTAAGGTGGACAACTGCACTATTGGACAAAATGAATCTTTGATTCAGCTGATTCCGGTGAGTCGATTGAGTGGAAACTGTGTCGTTGGAAATGAGCGTTTTTCATTCCATGATGAGGTTTTTGCAATTCATAAAGAGACGCCCATCGGTCGCTCCATTCGCTATTGCCAAAAGGCAAATTACACGACTCCTCAAGGCAAATCTTGTGACCGAATCGTCTATCGAATCAAATGGAAAAATCCGCATCCTCCTAAAGAGTGTGGAGGCATTCCCAAACATGCAGAACAACCAGTTTACCGAAACTGTCCAAACTGACTTTTGGCCTCGAACCGATCCAAAAAGGGTTCGAGGCTTTCCGTGAACAAATCAGATAACAATTCTCTGATCAGACAAAAAAACTAGTGTGCGGGCATGATCACGGTGTCGATCACATGGATGACTCCGTTGGTGCAGGAGATATCTGGAGTTGTTACCTTCGCTCCGTTGACAGTAACCCCATGCATTCCGTCTACTTTCAGGTTTTCGCCCTGAACAGAAGCGGGAGACAATGTTTTTCCTGTTACATCTGATGCCATGACTTTTCCAGACATGACATGAAACTTTAAAATACCCGCTAATTTTGCTTTATTTTCAGGTTTGATCAGGTTCTCAACAGTGCCTGCTGGAAGCTTCGCAAATGCCGCATCACTAGGAGCAAAAACTGTGAAAGGTCCTGCGCCCTTCAAAGTGTCCACGAGTCCCGCCGCTGTGACTGCTGCAACAAGTGTTTTAAAAGTTCCTGCCGCTGCGGCTGTATCGACGATATCGTGCATTTTGTCAGACATGAAAAACTCCTTCGACTAATTTTCAAGGTATATTGAAAATTTCTGGTTCCTAAAAATAACATCAAAATTTTCGGAATCATGTTTTGTTATCTAAATGACACAAGACCCTTAAGGCCCAAAAGCTTCTGCAAAGTGATGCATATATTGTGTGAATTCCTGGAATGAGTTGAATTGAGGCTCTCCAAATCAAATAAGTCTGGGTCGAAATGCTCGACTGGTGAGATAGCCCATATCTCTATCGGTGGCTTGCAAACCATTCCGACTCTAGACCTCACTTGTTGACATGCGGTCAAAATACCGCGTAAAATGACCACTATGGTTAAAAGGTCTCTTCACGAAACGTTACGAAAAAGTAAAAAGAGTGTCCTGCTACTGGGGCCCCGACAGACAGGCAAGTCGACACTCGTTCAGTCGCTCGTACCCGAATTAAATATCAATTTAGCGGTTGAAAAAACCTACATCGATTTTCTTCGCAACAAGAGTGAGCTCGAACAAAGAATCCAAAGACTTCAACCACGCTCGGTTTTCATTGATGAAGTTCAGCGCATACCTTCTTTGCTCAATACCATTCAGAGTATCATTGATGAGAAAAAAAATATTAAATTTTATCTCAGCGGATCGAGCGCGCGAAAGCTTCGGCGCGGTTCTGCAAATTTGCTTCCGGGAAGGCTGCATAACTATCGCATTTCAGGATTAACTTCGGGTGAGTTGGGAGAAGATTTTGATATTGAAAAGGCACTTCGTATTGGAACTTTACCTGGCATTTACTTAGATGAAGATAAAAAGTCTGCTGTAAAAACGCTTCGATCTTATACAAGCACCTATCTTAAGGAAGAAATTCAAGCCGAAGCGCTCACGAAGAATCTCGAAGGATTTGCTAGATTGTTGGCGATCGTTGGTGCTTATTGCGGTCAACATATAGATTATTCCAAAATCTCGAAGCAGGCGCAGGTGGCTAGAAGCTCAGTCATTCGTTATATAGAAATTCTTGAAGACACTCTATTATGTGAGACAATTTATGCTTTTCAAGGTAGTGATAAGTCACGTCTGATTCAGCATCCAAAGCTGTATTTTTTTGATTGCGGAGTACTTAACGCCTTGCTCGAGAATATTCAAGTCAGCCCAGAGAGAGTCGGCTTTTTATTTGAAAATTTGGTTTACTCTCAGATCAGGGCATCGGCGTTTGCATGCGACAAGGATGTCCAAATATTTTCTTTTCGCACGGAACATCACGCCGAAGTTGATTTTATTCTAAAAATTGAAAATGAGATTTTTGCGGTTGAAGCCAGATCCACCAAGTCCGTCAGCTCATCTGATGGGCATGGTTTTGAATCCTTTGAGCGAGCCATCGGAAAAAAAGTTCCGAAGTTCGTCGTACACATGGGTTCCTCTGACAAAAAACTGAGTTCATTCGAAGCGCTAAGGCTCCCAACATTTTTAAAAGAAATTGGGTTGCTCTAATTGCATTTTTTCTCAGAGCAAGCGCCATGGACATAGACAATCTGTTAACACAGTAGGTGGTAGCAATACTCCCGGCTGGTCAGAGACGGCCCCGTGCAATGGTGCAGGGTCAACTGCTGAGTAAAGTTGTAATAGTCGTCGAATTGATTGGAGTTTCTTTGACCTCCCATCTATATGCCTACAGGACGGAGGTTTTTCATGTTTCGAGTTTTTGCTTTCCTGGCTCTATACGCACCCCTTGCTTTTGCCGGACAAGAGGCATCGCCTCGGCTGTTTTTTGAACAGGTCCCGGTTTTCGACATGGAATGCGCAGCTCGCACGAAGGTTCCACTCAAGCAGTCCTGGCGAGAGGAGCTCACGCGCCGATTACCGGAGTTTCAAGCTGCTTGGGATGCGAAGTCTACTAAGCTGACCAGCTTTGCAGAGGAGCTTTCCGGGCGAAAATGGGTGCGCAAGGAATATTCTGTGGCACTCAACATCTGTTCTTGGACACCGATGGCTTCACCCCTGATCGTGACTGTTGTCCCCTACCTGCACAGCGAGCCACCGCACCCACTGTTTCCACTCAGCATGTCCGCCTTCGTCAGCATGACCCATCACGAGCTTCTGCATAGCTTAGTTTCGAACATCGAGGAGACCTACGACTTCGCCGAATCCTCAAAGATGCTCAGCAAGTATCAGAATGAACCCTTCAACGTCCTCGTTCATCTCCACTTGATTGCTCTTCAAAAAGCGGTTTACGAAAAAATGGGTGACAGGGAGCTATTGGAACAGACAGATGTGCTCTACAAGTTCATTGGTCGTGATTACCTTCGTGCCTGGAACATCGTAGCAATGGAAGGCGCCGACGTTTTTGTTCAAGAGCTCCACTCCTTCAACTCGAGAAAACCTTAACAAAATTTGAATAGCCAAGTTTTCTAACAATGGGTTTGCCAAGCTGGATGAATCCACCAGGTGTTTGCCCATATAACAGCAGTGCCAAGACGCAGTCCTGCCAGCGGAACCTTGAGGTTTTCATCTAGGCATTCTAAATGCCCAGCGCCAGCTTGACCGATACTTTGTCAGCGGTGCAAGCTCAGATCTTCAACAAGGAGAGATTCAGATGCTTTACGAAATGACGATTCCGACTTTTACAAAAATGCTGCGAAATTTGAGTGCCATTATGAACAAAGGTGAGGCTTTTGCTCTATCTAAAAAGGTTGAGATGTCAGTGCTTCTGAACTCACGATTGGCTCCTGATCAATTTCATTTGACAAGACAGATTCAAATTGCCTGTGACACGGCAAAGCTCTGTGCCTCTCGACTGACGGGAAAGCCTGCGCCGACTCATGAAGACAGCGAAACCACTTGGCCTCAGCTGAAGGCTCGGATCGATGATGTTGTTTCTTACTTGAGTTCTTTTTCTCCTCATGATTTTGAAGGCGCCGAGAGCAAACAGATCACTCAGCCTCGCTGGGAAGGAAAGTGGCTCACCGGACAAGAGTTCGCTTTGCAGCACGCAATTCCCAATCTTCATTTTCATGTCACCACGGCTTATTCAATTTTGCGGCACAATGGCGTTGACGTTGGCAAAAAAGATTTCTTGGGAGAAATGCCCTTCAAACAAGGTGACAAGAAATAAGAATTTTAAAAAGAATTTGAAAAGTGGAATGCTGCCTCGGCAAAGTTCGTAGGTATTACCAAGGTCTCGGTAGAGCTCGTGAAATGCGAGCTTTGTTCGCTGCTAAGCTAGAACGCCTCGTCCGTCAAAGCCTTACAATCCATATTGCTGGAATTCGTCCACACTGCCAGTGCTGACCGCTTTTGCACTATCGACAGCGAGTTTTTCAATTTGATCGATCGGATGAGGTAAAGATTTTCTATAGGGTGGCACATCGGAACTGAGCAGAATCACAACCCAAATATTTTCGTTCACAATCTTCGCGATCCGGGTGGATGTCGAGCCTGGCAGCAATCCTCCGTGCTCCAGACGCATCGGCACTGAGGTCCCGGGTTTCAAAAACACTTCAAAACCCAGTCCAAAAAATCGCTCGCCTGCATTGGAAGCCCCAGGTTTTTCGCTGACTGATTTCCACATTTGCTCGGAAAGAACTTTGGGCCCAGCGCAGGACCCATCGGCGGAACAAAGAATACGAGCAAGATCTACGGCGCTACCTGCCCAGCGCGTGGAGCCAAGGCGAGCCATCGAATCCTCAGCCCAAGAACCATTGTCGAGTCCGGTGGTGGAGGAAAGGCCTCCAGCTATGTAGTTTTTGGCTTGGATTTGTCCCTGAGGCACAAGGCCCCCGGGAAATATTCTTGAGACTTTGAGAGGCTGAAAAATATTTTCCGCGGTATATTCATGGAGGCCCGATTTAAAGGGAGCCGCAGGACTTGGTATGTGGCGATCAAAAATATTTCCGATCAGCATATAGTGTGAATTCATGTACTGCGAAAAGTTGAGCCTATTTTTTCCTGGCGCCATCACGGAGCAGCCATTCGAACAGTTGCAAACAGCTCCTCCTCCAGAGCAAGAGGTAAAATTAGGACAGCAGCTTTCGGAAAATTTCAGGATAGTTGTCGGGTCGATCAACTTGCGAGTTGATGTTTTGTATTCGTAGTTTGCTTTTCTTTTTCTTTCAAGGGATTTAATTTGACAACTGCAACAGCGCTCCAATTTCTG